>UMGR01016282.1_pt1 | contig 11396 bp, 8 predicted proteins | sample 1965321 | NCBI WGS metagenome assembly UMGR01 (sample SAMEA4836077, study PRJEB28245) | human gut metagenome | biome: gut microbiome; material: fecal sample | place: Denmark | collected 2008 | reverse complement strand
AGCACTTAAAGCTGCGCCTGCCGGTGATCGCCCTTGACGGAGCGGTTCTGTATGATATTTATCAGAACAGGTATCTGCATGCATGCCTGATGGAGCACGATATGGGAATCCGTATCCGGCAGCTTTTGACGGAGCAGAACCGCGCATTTTTCACCAATGTCATCGTGGATGACGTGTGGGTGATTTACTATAACGATCTGGTGGACGAGGACCAGAAAGGATACTTAAAGAAACTCCGGACTTCGCCGTACCGCAACTATATGAAACGTGCACCGCACGATGAAGATCATATTTTGTATTTCAGTGTTCTGGACACGCACAACCGGTTGATTATGCTGGAGAAGCAGCTTGAGGAGATGGGATTCGCCGGGAAGCTGAAATTCCTGTTGGAGGATCACGTATTCGGGGAGAAGAGTCTTCTCAAGATTCTGTCGATTGAGGCAAGCCCGCGGAACATGCTTGACCGGCTTATGAAGATGCTGCATGTGCATCACAGCATTGTCTATGGAGACAAAGACTCGGAGACCTGCTGCGATGTGGCGGTGGCGGACAGTGATTTTAACCGGATTGTGCAGAACATCCGCGCAGACTATACCGGAAGAAAAAGAAAGACAAGAGTGTCCAAGAAGCTGGAGGACATCCGCAATTAGAAAGAGAGGCAATTATTATGTTAACATCAGTGACTGGAATTAACTGGGGCGATGAAGGAAAGGGAAGAATCGTGGATCTTCTCACAGAAAAGGCGGACTATGTTGTCCGCTATCAGGGAGGCAATAACGCCGGGCATACGGTGGTGACGGATCAGGGAAAATTTGTGCTGAATCTGCTTCCGTCCGGTATCCTGCATCCGACGGCAGTCTGTGTGCTGGGAAACGGTATGGTGATCGATCCGGATCATCTGCGCCATGAGATTGCAATGATGCAGTATATGAAAGTAAAAGTGGATGCGTCGAACCTTAAGATTTCAGATAAGGCGACCATCTGCATGCCGTTCCATGTGAGACAGGATGTGCTTGAGGAGGAGCGGCTTTCCAAGACGGGTTCCGCATTCGGATCGACCCGGAGAGGCATCGCCTACGCCTACGGAGATAAATATATGAAAAAGACGCTTCGGATGGGCGATCTGCTGGAACTGGATGCGCCGTCCGTACAGCATCGTTTAAAAGTTATCATCGACAGCAAGAATCTGGTGCTGGAGAATGTATACAATCAGGAGCCGCTCTCCTATGATGAGATTATGGAGTGGTGCAGAAGCCAGGCAGAATTTTTCAAAGATTATATCTGCGACGTGGGAACATTGCTCGGTGCTGCTGCCGGTCAAGGGAAAAATATTCTGTTTGAGGCGCAGCTTGGAGCGCTCCGCGATATTGATTATGGCATTTATCCGTTTACATCCAGCTCCAATACAATCGCAAGCTATGCCCCGATCGGTGCCGGTATTCCGGGATGCGCGCTCGACAACGTGGTAGGCGTCATGAAAGCATATTCCACATGCGTAGGCGAGGGACCGTTTGTAGCGGAGACGGCGATGGGCGAAGCCTGGAATGAAAAATTGCGGGAGAGCGGCGGAGAGTTCGGCGCAGCAACAGGCAGACCGCGCCGTGTCGGACCGTTTGACGCTGTTGCAAGCCGTTACGGCATCCGGTGCCAGAAGGCGCAGGATATCGCACTGACCAAACTGGATGTGCTCGGAGCATTTGATAAAATTCCGGTAATTACGGGATACCGTCTGCACGGTGTGTTGCTTGATTCTTTCCCGACGGACAGCAGACTCGAGGAGGCAGAACCGGTGATCGAGGAACTGCCGGGCTGGGAATGCGATATTTCCGGCTGCAGAAGCTGGAAGGATCTGCCGGAAAATGCCAGAAAATATGTGTGCACACTGGAGAAACTCGTGGATCATCCGATTTATCTGGTATCTACGGGAGCAGAGAGGGATGCGTACCTGCTGCGTGAGTGACAAGAACGCCTGCAAGGGCATTTTCGATATCCGGTTTTGTTTTTATTACAGGGGAGTGTAATGGAAATAAACGAAAAGGACGGGGTGACAGAAAGAGTTTCTGCCGCCCTGTCTTTTCTTATGACAGAAAATATGTTACATTACATATCAGTGTTAGAAACGAGAGCGATAGGAGCAGCGGTTATGAGCAGTTATCTGGGATTTGTGATCGGCGGCTATCTTCTGGGAAGCATTTTATTTGCTTATGTGCTTCCGAAGCTGACCCGCCATATCGATATCCGGGAGATGTCGGAGGACGGCAATCCCGGGACCTACAATGCGTTCTGGTACGGCGGTGTGATCTGTGGAATCTGTGTGCTGCTGCTGGAACTTTTGAAGGGATTTTTTCCGGTGTGGCTGTGCGAGCGGACCGCCGGTCTGCAATCCCTGTGGTTTGCAGCAGTAATGGAAGCGCCTGTGCTGGGACATGCCTATTCCATCTATCACCGTGGACGCGGTGGCAAGGCAATCGCGGTATCCTTCGGGGTTCTCTTAGGACTGGTGCCGGCGGGAATCTGGCAACCGTTAGCGATGCTGGTGCTGTTTTATCTGCTGTTTTCACTTTTATTTAAGATCAAAAGCCATGCGAGGCGGAGCGTTGTGACGTATCTGTGTTTTGCAGCGGGAACCTGTCTCACGGTGGAGGAGCGGTCGGTTCTGATCGGAAGCCTGCTGATTGCCGGAACGGTTATTTACCGGCACACATTCGGATGCCCGGGGGAGGGAAAAAATGAACGTATTGATCTTATCATGTAATACAGGCGGCGGTCACAACGCGGCGGCACGCGCGGCTGCGGAGGCTTTCCGCGCGCACGGGGACGAGGCGGTGGTCCTGGATTATCTCAAGCTTGCGGGAGAGAAAGTCTCAAGGACGGTCGGTAACGTCTATGTGGAGACGGTAAAGATTGCTCCTGGTCTGTTCGGGCTTTTATATAAGATCGGCATGCTTGTCAGCCGGCTTCTCCGCCGTTCGCCGGTCTATTATGTCAACGGGAAGATGGCAGTCTACCTGGCGGCGTATCTGAAGAAACATCCGGTGGACGTGATCGTCATGCCGCATCTGTATCCGGCGGAAACCATTACCTATATGAAGCGAAAGGGTATGAAGCTTCCGCTCACGGTGGCGGTGATGACGGATTATACCTGTATCCCGTTCTGGGAAGAGACGGACTGTGACTATTATATGATTCCGCACGAGAGTCTGATCCCGGAGATTGTGAAGCGCGGGATCCCGGAAGAGAAGCTGGTGGTGACGGGTATTCCGGTGGCGGCAGCTTGCAGTGAGCCGTGGAGCGGTACGCCGGAAGAAAGTGCTGCGGCGGATACACATGCGCAGAGCATTGTGCGCAAAAAGGCGCAGCAGGAGGCGAAAAAAAGTCTGGGACTCGAAGAAAAACAGCGGTATATCCTTGTGGCAGGCGGCAGCATGGGAGCGGGATCGATCGACCGGCTGATTCCGGCGTTGCTGAGGCGCATACAAAGGGAGGAACACCTCATTCTGATCTGCGGCAGCAATCAGAAACTAGAGCAGCGGATGCAGGCACGCTTCGGCAGAGATGTGCGCGTGACGATTCTGGGAAGCGTCAGCGACATGCCGGTTTATCTGCGTGCGTGCGATATTATCTACACAAAACCCGGTGGACTCACTTCCACGGAGGCTGCGGTGACGGAGATACCCATTGTCCACACAAAGCCGATACCGGGATGTGAGACAAAGAATCGGAGCTTTTTTGTCAAAAAGGGAATGAGCGTGACCGCATACACGGAATATGGCCTGGTCAGAAAAGGAATGCAGCTGCTTCATAATCCCGGGAAGAGAAACGCGATGCAGAGGGCGCAGCACCGGGGAATGGAAAAACACAGTGCGGAAAAGATATATCAGTTTGTAAAAGCAAAGATATAGCGGGAGAGCACAGGAGTATTTTGCGATGTTTTCCGGTCAGCAGCCGGTATAGCGATCGCAGATAGAAGAAGGGGCTGCCGCATGAAGCGGGCAGCCCCTTTTGACGTGATAAGTAACAGGAAAAAGGATTGTCCTGTCTCTGGATTAAGCGGTATATTTTGCAAGCGTTGCCGCAACAGCGCCTGTGCCTGCGGTAAGCTCGGTAAAGTAATCGCATACCAGCGTATCCATACCGAGTGCACACAGGTCAACACCCCAGATCTTTGCGTTGGAGAGGATCGGTGCAAGCGTTTTCTTTGCATCGAACGCCTCGCCGAGTTTTACGCCTGCGACATAGGAGGACGCCTCTGCAAGCATCGGGTCCGGGCTTGGGGTAAACGCGTTGCCGTTGTCGTCAACACCCATCAGGTAGCGCAGCCATCCGGCAAATACAAGCGGGATCAGCTTTAAGTCGGCAACGTTCAACGAAGGAGCTGCCGCATAGGCTTTGATGGTCTCTCCAAAACGGATGGCCAGCTTCTGGGAAGTATCGGTTGCAATACGCTGCGGTGTGTCCGGCATAAACGGATTTGGAATGCGGACATTTAATACGGTATCGATGAATTCTTTCGGATCGAGAATACCCGGGTTGATGACAACCGGAAGACCTTCTTTATATCCGATCACTTCAACAAGCTTCTTTAAAGAAGGATTTTTCATCTCCTCGGAGATTAAGTTGTAGCCGAGCAGGCAGCCGTAAACAGCAAGCGCGGTGTGGAGTGGGTTTAAGCAGGTGCAGACCTTCATTTTCTCGACTTTATCGACGGTCTCCCGTGCGGTAAAGATCAGACCGCCCTTTTCCAGAGCCGGACGACCGTTCGGGAAGTTGTCTTCGATGACGAGATACTGGCATTCCTCTGCGTTGACAAAAGGCGCCACATAGGTGTTTTTGCTGGTGACAACCGGATCCAGTTCCTCGACGCCGTCCTTCTTTAAAATCTCCTCGATGGAAGCGTCCGGGCGCGGGGTGATCTTATCGATCATCGTCCACGGGAAAGATACCTTGCCGGAAGTCTTCACATAAGCCTCAAATGCCTCATCGGCAAGACCGTTCTTTACCCAGCCTTCTGCAAATGCCGTGATGGCTGCCGCGAGCTTATCTCCGTTGTGGGAGCAGTTATCCATGCTTACCATGGCGATCGGCTTCTCACCTGCAAGGAAACGTGCATACAGAAGAGATGCGACTTTCCCGATATAGCTGGCCGGCTTTTGCGGACCTGCTGCCATATCTGCGGCAACTGCCGGCATGAAGCTGCCGTCAGAACCGTAGAGGTTGTAACCCTTTTCTGTGATGGTAAAAGTTGCCATCTGCAGGGAGTCTGCGGAGAAAATCTCCTTCAGGCGGGAGAACTGTGCATCGTCCTCGGAATCGAGTGCCAGAGACTCCATCACACTGCCGACAACGGTTTTCTCAACGGTGCCGTTTGCCTTTAAAGTGACAAGAATGCTGTAGTCGTCATGCGGATGATTCATTTTCTCGATAATTTCATAATCGTAACCCTCGGCAACGACAAGACCGCGGTCAAGATCTCCCTTGTTTAAAAGATCCTGTACCACATTTGCCTGGAAGGCACGGAAAATGTTGCCGGCTCCGAAATGAATCCAGAACGGATTCTGCTTTGTTCTGGCGGCAACCGCCTCTCTGTCATACTGCGGAAGTGCGTAACCGGCAGCTTCCCATGCGTTCTTATTTTCTAATCCTTTGTTATTTAGCTTCATAGCGTGCAGCTCCTTTCTCAATTGCTTCCCAAAGTCCGTTCAGGTAGGTGGCGCCAAGTGCGCGGTCATAAAGGCCGTAACCCGGCATAGCGACTTCGCCCCAGATCATGCGTCCGTGATCCGGACGGATCGGACCGTCAAAACCGATCTCGTAGAGGGCACGCATGATTTCATACATATCAAAAGTGCCGTCTGAGGAGAGATGTGCGGCTTCTTCAAAGTCTGTCGGGCTGTTGAATTTCAGATTGCGCACATGGGCAAAATGGATTCGCCCCTTTAAGGAGCGGATCATGTCCGGCAGATCATTCTCCAGATTGGTTCCGTAGGAACCGGAGCAGAAAGTTACGCCGTTGTGCGGATTGTCGACCATGCTCATCATGCGGAGAATGTTTTTCTTGTTGATGATGATGCGCGGAAGTCCAAATACGCTCCAGGCAGGATCGTCCGGATGGATTGCCATGTTAATGTCATACTTGTCGCACACCGGCATGATGCGCTCCAGAAAATACTTCAGGTTGGCAAACAGTTTTTCATCGTCAATGTCCTTGTACATGGCAAAAAGCTCTTTGATGTGCGCCATGCGCTCCGGCTCCCAGCCCGGCATGATGCTGCCGTTGGTATCCCCGGCGATGGACTCGAACATTTTCTCCGGATCGAGGGCATCCACAGCCTCCTGGGTGTAAGCGAGGACGGTAGAACCGTCCGGACGTTTTCTGGCGAGCTCCGTGCGGGTCCAGTCGAAAACAGGCATGAAGTTGTAGCATACGAGGTGGATATCTTCTTTTCCGAGGTTTTCCAGTGTCTCGATGTAGTGATCGATGTAGAGATCACGGTCCGGTGCGCCGGTTTTGATGGCGTCGTGGACGTTGACGCTCTCGATACCGGCAATATGAAGTCCTGCAGCGGCAACTTCCGCCTTTAATGCGGCGATGCGCTCTCTGCTCCAGACCTCACCCGGTGCGGTATCGTAGAGGGTGGTGATGACTCCGGTCACGCCCGGAATCTGTCTGATCTGCTCTAAGGTAACGGTGTCGAATTTGGAACCGTACCATCTTAAAGTCATTTCCATAGTGTGTAACCTCCGTTCTTTTCTGCTCCGTTAAGGAAGTGTCATATTGGATGATTTCATTATATAAAATCCGCTCCAAAAGCAAATTGAAAGACTTGTTGCATACATTGCAAAAGTTGTCATCTTCCGTTATAATCAGGGAAGAGTTTGAAAAAATATAAGACGAAAAAGGAAAGCAACGGATCGATGGCGGCATGAAAGGAGTGCCCGAAGAGGAAATAGCGCATGCAGAAAAATTTACAGACCAGATTCAGCACCAGACAGTACATGCTGTCCCGCGATTTTGAACTATATTATTATAATGAACATTACACGTCAAAAGTGGATACGCACACACACGATTATTATGAGTTCTATTTTTTTATGGAGGGGGACATCTCGATTGAGATTGAGGGGCAGAGATACCCGCTCCGCTATGGGGATATGGTGGTAATTCCTCCGCACCGCAGGCACCGTGCCGTTGTGCACAACCATGCGCAGGCATACCGCCGGTTCGTGTTCTGGGTCAGCCGGGAATATGCCAGCCGGCTGATGGAACTTTCTCCGGCATACGGCTACCTGATGCAGCGCGCGGAAGTGTCCGGGAAAAATGTGTTTCACAGTGATGTAATTACATTTAACGCCACGCAGTTTAAAATCTTTCAGCTGATTGAGGAGATGCAGATGGAGCGTTTTGGGAGGGAGGCGCGGATACCGCTGCTGGTCAACGATCTGATCCTGCACTTGAACCGGATGGTGTACGAGGAAGAAAATCCCGCCAAGGTAAAGGAGCAGGATCTCTATCAGAATCTGATCTATTATATAGAGGAGCATCTGGAGGAGGAACTGTCGTTGGAAAAACTGGCAGGAGCCTTTTTCGTGAGCCGCTATTATGTGGCGCACGTCTTTAAGGAGCAGGCGGGAATCTCGGTTCACCAGTATATTTTAAAGAAAAGGATGCAGGCGTCCCGGGAGGCGATTTTAGGCGGTGAGAACATCAGCCAGGTGTATGAGCGGTTCGGGTTCCGGGACTATTCCAGCTTTTACCGCGCATTTCGCCGGGAATACGGCATGTCGCCGAAGGAGTACCGCGAGGAGCGCCTGCGGTAGCCGCTGACCGAAAAATGGGGCATGCCCCGGGTGGTTTTCACGGAGCCAGCCGGGGAGAAGTGATCTTTACGGGGATTTATAACAGACAATCACATTCCGGAGCGAAGCAGCGGGGCGGAGTCTGATCACAAAATACGGACTTTCTAACCCAGCCGCTTTCGACAACTGCGATGATCCGCGTCTTTCCAGGCTTGGAGCACTCCGCGAATGTGTCCGCAAGCCGCAGACAATTTTAGGACTTACGTGCAGCACTTTGCACACCGATGAGCAAAACATAACCGCGCGAGACCGATGTTTGAGCTGCTTTCTGCCTTGTTTTTAATAGCAGAAAGCAACGAGTTTCGGCCCGCGCGGTTTTATCATGTCTGTGAAGAGGTGTGCTTAGTGCTGCTAGGAAGTCCGCTCATTGTCTGCGGGTTTGTCGGACACATTCGCGGATTGTTCAAGCGTGGCAAAGACACGGAATGAATTGCCGAAAGCGGCAGGGAAGAAACTCTTGCATTTTGTTTCAAAGACTCCGTCCCGCTGCTTCGCTCCGGAATGATATTTCCTATTATAAAGCCTATTTCTCCCGGGCACCGGCTCCGCGGAAATCCCCCGGGGTCACGCCATATTTTTTCCGGAATTCCCGGTAGAAGTAGGACAGGTTGTGGAAGCCGGCGGACAGGGAGGCGTCCAGCGGGGTAAGCCCGTCCTGCCCGAGCAGCTCGGCAGCCTTCTCCAGACGCAGGTTCTTGATGTAGTTTAAGCAGGAGGTACCCATGAAGCGCTTGAAAAACCGCATGAAATGATACTCGCTGAAATAGCACAGGGAAGCCAGATCGGCGATGGAAAGCTCCTCCGCATAATGGGCGTCAATATACTCCAGAACTGTTTTTAACTTGGCGGTATATTCCATGTGAAGCCGCGTATCCTCATCCGCTGCGCTGCAGCAGGGGAGAAGCAGCGCAATCAGGCGCAGAAAATCAGCCTTCAGCAGCAGCTCATAGCCCGGCGTGGCGGCGTCGTGCAGGGCATCCATATCGTTGAACAGGTCATCTAAGGCAGCGTGCAGCGGATGACGGGCATCAAAGAAAAACGGCGGGATCAGCTTTGCCGTCGCAAGCGGTGTCAGATACTGCACGGAGCAGATGTCCGCGGTGCTGGCGCCGAGAAAATGCATGTGAAAAACATAAGTCTCGGTGCAAAGCTTCTCTCTGGGCGTCACGGTGATTGCGTGCAGCAGCGCCGGAGGGATGAAGAGGAGATCGCCCGCGGCAACGTCATAGTGCTGCAGCTGGATCTGATAGGTGCCGCTCCCGGAGAGAATGCGCGTAAATTCCGCTTCCTCGTGCCAGTGTGCGCTGACGGACGGGTGCAGATCGTCCAGCGTGGTGATATATTTTTGCAGTGGAAAAAGCTGTTCGCCGTGCCGGGCGTGTTCCTTTTGCTCCGGCGCCGGAAGGGATGTCCTGTTCATGTGCGTTCTCCTAATATTAAATAGCAGTATTGTGCAATAAAAATGAAAATATAGTGCAAGATATTACGGATTTCTCTTATTATAATAACAGTATCATACAAAAAGGAAAAGAAAAACTGTATTGGGAAAAAGGAGAATGTGCAATGAAGAAAAAATGGTGGCACGATAAAGTGGCATATCAGATTTATCCGAAGAGCTTTCTGGATACGAACGGGGACGGAATCGGGGATCTGCGGGGAATTATCTCGAAGCTGGACTATTTGAAAGAGCTTGGCATTGACATCATCTGGCTCTCTCCGATTTATAAATCTCCCTTTGTGGACCAGGGGTATGACATTTCCGACTACTACGCGATCGCGCAGGAATTCGGAACGATGGAGGAGTTTGACGAGCTGCTTGCCGAGGCAAAAAAGAGAGGCATGTACATTGTGATGGATCTGGTGGTGAACCACTGTTCCGACCAGCATGAATGGTTCAAAAAGGCGCTGGCAGATCCGGATGGGGAATATGCGGATTACTTCTACTTTGTGAAGGGAAAAGACGGCAGGGAGCCGAGCAATTATCGCTCGTATTTTGGCGGAAATGCATGGGAGCCGGTGCCGGGAACGGACAAATATTACCTGCACATGTTCGCAAAAGAGCAGCCGGATTTAAACTGGGAAAATCCCGTTGTCCGTCAGAAGATCTACGATATGGTGAACTGGTGGCTGGCGAAGGGACTTGCCGGATTCCGCATCGATGCAATCATCAACATCAAAAAAGACACGGCATTCCCGTCATTCCCGCCGGATGGAGACGACGGACTTGCCTCCTGTGTGAAGATGGTTGAGGAAGTGCAGGGAGTCGGCGCGCTTTTAGAGGACTTAAAACATGCAACCTTTGAAAAATGGGATGCATTTACCGTGGCGGAAGTTTTTAACATGAAGGAGGACGAACTGCCGGAGTTCATCGGGGATGACGGGCATTTTTCCACCATGTTTGATTTTTCCGCACATGAGCTGACCTACGGAGAACACGGCTGGTATGACAGCAAACCGATCGAATTCAAAAAATGGCGCGATACGCTGTTTGCATCCCAGTTAAAATTGCAGAAGGCGGGATTTGCGGCGAACATTATCGAGAATCACGACGAGCCGCGCGGGGCGAGCCGCTATCTGCCGGAGCATGCAAGAAATGAAGCCGGGAAAAAGATGCTGGGAACCACATCCATTCTGCTCCGCGGCATCCCGTTTATCTATCAGGGACAGGAGATCGGCATGACAAATTGCATCCGGAACGACATTTCGGAGTATGACGACATCAGCACGAAGGATCAGTATCAGGTTGCCATTGACGCGGGCTGCAGCAGGGAGGAGGCACTGCGCTGCTGCTACGAGAACAGCAGGGACAATGCCAGAACGCCGATGCAGTGGACGGATGATGAGAATGCCGGATTTACGGACGGAACGCCGTGGCTGGCAATGAATCCGAATTACCGGCAGATCAATGTCAGGGAGCAGGAGGTGCGGACGGATTCGGTGCTTGCCTATTACCGGAGACTGGTGCATCTGCGCAAGGCGGACGCCTACCGGGAAACATTCACCTACGGTATCTTCGAGCCGGCTTACCAGGAAATGGCGGATGTATTTGCGTATTACCGTGTGTCCGGGGAGAGCGGACAGCGTATACTGGTCGCAGCAAACTTTGGAACGGATGCGGTTTCCTTGCCGCTTGCCTATCCGTGCAGGCAGGTATTGCTGTCGAATCTGAGAGCAGAGAGTGCGGTGGAGACGGCATGTGAAAAAGCGAACGCGCTGACACTCGAAAGCTGTGAAGTGGCGGTAATCGAGCTGGGATAGGAATCCGGCGTTAGTAACCGGACCGGGATGGAAGTCAGCCGGCGGAAGAAGTGAGCCGGAATAAGCGTCAGCCGGCGGAAGAAATGAGCCGGAAAATGCGTGTGGAGCGGTGCAGGAAATTTTTGCATCGCTCCATTTTTTATGTTATGATAAGTGCAGAAAAACGGCGGAAACAGGCAGTTTTCCGTAAAATGAAATGTCGCAGCGGGCAGACAGAAGCCCACACGCAGGATGGGAGATTGAGATGAAAGAGAGCATAGATTGTCCGAAGCTCGTTGAGC
>UMGR01036588.1_pt1 | contig 11504 bp, 7 predicted proteins | sample 1965321 | NCBI WGS metagenome assembly UMGR01 (sample SAMEA4836077, study PRJEB28245) | human gut metagenome | biome: gut microbiome; material: fecal sample | place: Denmark | collected 2008 | reverse complement strand
ACGACGTGATGTTCGACGAGGCGCTCTGCGAACAGGGACGCAACTTCGGCAACAAGATATGGAACGCCTACCGCCTGGTGAACGGCTGGTCGGCGGACGGCAATGCCGCACAGGACGAGAACAACCGTCTGGCGGTCGCATGGTTCCGCCAGACGCTCGGCGTCGCTTTGCGCCAGATCGCCGACGATTTCGGTTGCTACCGCATTTCGGAGGCGTTCAAGACGACCTACAAGCTCTTCTGGGACGATTTCAGCGGCCTGTACCTCGAGATGGTGAAACCCGCCTACGGGCAGCCGATCGACGCGCCGACGTTCGAAGCCACGCGCACGTTCTTCGACTCCCTGATGCGCGTGCTGCACCCCTTCATGCCCTTCGTGACGGAAGAGATCTGGCAAGACCTCGCCCCGCGCAAAGAAGGCGAGTCGATCACCGTCGCCCCGATGCCCCAGCCAGACGAAATCGACGGACAGTTGCTGGCGCGGTTCGAGCTGGCCAGGGAGGTGATCTCCTCGGTGCGTAACGTCCGCAACCAGAAGAACCTGCCGCAGAAGGAAGCGCTGACGCTCAAGGTGATCGCCGACGAAAACTACCCGGCCGAGTACGCCCCCGTGATGCGGAAAATGGCCAACCTGACGGCCATCGAGACGGTGACGGAGAAAGACCCGGCGGCCGCAGCGTTCATCGTCAAGACGACGCAGTACTTCGTGCCGATGGCGGGCAAAATCGACGCCGAAGCGGAACGACGCAAACTGACGGACGAACTGTCCTACCAGGAAGGGTTCCTCGCGAGCGTAATGAAAAAGCTCTCGAACGAGCGTTTCATGCAGTCGGCCCCCGAGAAGGTGGTGGCCAACGAACGCGCCAAGCAGGCCGACGCCGAGGCCAAGATCGCGGCCATCAAGGCGCAACTGGAAGCCCTTTCGTAAAAAGGACGGACATGCCTTGTCCCGAATTCCTGCGGGGTTCGGGACAGGTACTTTCCACCGCGGCCATGCCGCAGACGAACCATACCCGCACCGCAGGGCCGGGTTTAACGACAACACGATTTGCCGACAATCACCATATATACCGACGGCTCGGCGCTCGGGAACCCCGGGCCGGGAGGCTACGGCGCGGTACTCCTTTCGGGACAGCACCGCAAGGAGCTGTCGCAGGGATTCCGCCTGACGACCAACAACCGCATGGAGCTCATGGCTGTCTGCGTGGCACTCGAGGCGCTCAAGTTCGACGGGTCGGACGTCACCGTGTACTCCGATTCGAAATACGTCGTGGACGCCGTGACGAAAGGCTGGCTCTTCAGCTGGGTGAAAAAGCGGTTCGCCGGTAAGAAAAACCCCGACCTGTGGATGCGCTTCCTGCGCGTGTACCGGCATCACAACGTCCGCTTCGTCTGGGTCAAGGGGCATGCCGACACCGTGGAGAACAATCGCTGCGACCAACTGGCGGTCGCTGCCGCCAACGACAAGGCGCATTTACTGGAAGATACGGGTTACGAACCCTGAAAAGGGGCGGACAGCATGTCTGCCCCTTCGTTTTTTTCGGTTCTAAACTCCCCGGAACTTCGCACTTTTAAGCCGGGAATTCCGAATTTCACATTATTATTCCTATCTTTGTCACGATTATCACATAAACTGCAAATAATCCGCCCGTAATGTTTAAAATATACATGAGGCTTCTGGGTTTCGCCCGACCCATCCGCAAATACGCCATCCCCTATTTCTTCTACTCGCTCTTCTACGCACTGTTCAATTCGCTCACGTTCCTGCTGATCATGCCGATCCTCAAGACGATGTTCGATGCGGATTACACGTTCGTATACGTGGAGAAACTCCCCCCGCTGGCGTTCAACCAGGAATACCTGACGGCGCTGTTCAACTTCACCTATTCGCACCTGTTCAACGAATACAACCCCGAAAACGTCCTGCTGCTGCTGGCCATCGTCACCATCTTCGTGAGCCTGCTGAGCAACCTGTTCCGCTACATGGGCGCATGGACGGTCGAGAACATGCGCACGCGCACCCTGCAGCGCATGCGCAACGAGATGTTCTCCAAAGTCGTGGACATGAACGTGGGCTATTTCAGCGACCAGCGCAAGGGCGACATCATCTCGAAAATCACCTCGGACGTCGGCGTGGTGCAGTTCTGCATCACCAACACCTTGCAGGTGGCTTTCCGCGAACCGTTCCTCATCATCGGCTATACGGTCATGATGGTCGCCATCTCGTGGGAGCTGGCACTCTTCTCGGTGCTTTTCCTGCCCGTCGTGGCACTGATCATCGGCAGCATCGTCAAGCGCCTGCGCCATCCCGCACGCACAAGCCAGCAGCGCATGGGCGAACTGGTCTCGACACTCGACGAATCGCTCTCGGGCATCAAGGTCATCAAGAGCTACAATGCCACGGGCTACGTCAAGCAGAAGTTCTACGACCTGAGCGAAGACCTGGCGCGGCTGACCCTTTCGATGGCCCGCCGCCAGCAGCTGGCTTCGCCGATGAGCGAATTCCTGGGCATCTCGGCCGTAGGCGTCATCCTGGTATTCGGAGGTTCGCTCGTATTCAAGGACGCGCTCAGCCCCGAAGGCTTCATCGCCTTCATCGCCATGTTCTCGCAGATAACGCGCCCGGTGCGCACGTTCATCGACCAGTTCTCCAACATCAACCAGGGTATCGCCGCCGGCGAACGCATCTTCTCGATCATCGACGCCCAGAGCGAAATCCAGGACAAGCCCGGGGCGATCGAACTCGACGGGCTGAAAGACAAGATCGAATTCCGGGACATCCACTTCTCGTACGACGGCAGCCGCGAGGTGATCGAAGGCATCTCGTTCGAGATCAAGCGCGGCGAGACCGTGGCCCTGGTAGGCCCTTCGGGCGGAGGCAAGTCGACCCTCAGCGAACTCATACCGCGTTTCTACGACGTGAAGGCGGGCGACATCCTGATCGACGGGGTCTCGGTGCGCGACTACACGCAGGACAGCCTGCGCGCCCACATGAGCGTCGTGGCACAGGACACCGTGCTTTTCAACGACACCATCGAAGGCAACATCGCCATGGGCAAGGCCGGGGCCACGCACGACGAGATCGTCGAGGCGGCCCGGATCGCCAATGCCGACTGCTTCATACAGGAAGCACCCGAAGGCTACCAGACCAACATCGGCGACCGGGGCGTCAAACTCTCGGGAGGCCAGCGCCAGCGGCTTTCGATCGCACGCGCCGTGCTGAAAAACCCCGAGATACTGATCCTCGACGAGGCCACCTCGGCCCTCGACACGGAGAGCGAAAAACTCGTGCAGGATGCCCTCAACAAGCTGCTCGTCGGCCGCACATCGGTGGTTATCGCCCACCGCCTGTCGACGATTCACAACGCCGACAAGATCATCGTCGTCGACCACGGCCGCGTGGCCGAGCAGGGCACCCACACCGAACTGCTCGCCAAGGGCGGCATCTACGCCAAGCTGATCGAATTGCAGTCGTTCGACTAAAAATGCCGGCATGTACCGATGAGAGGCGAGAAGGAGAAGATGCTGGCGGGCGAATGGTTCGACCCGCATGACGCGGAGCTGACGGCCGACCGCGACCGTGCCACGCGCCTGATGCATCGCCTCAACGTCGAATGCTGCGGCCACGGCGACGACTACCGCACCACACTCGGGGAATTGTGCCCCAACGTCCGCGGGTTCATCCGCGAACCTTTCCACTGCGACTACGGCTACAACATCCACATGGGCGAAGGTTCCTTCGTCAATTTCGACTGCGTTTTCCTCGACCTGGCACCGATACGCATCGGCTGCGGGACGCTCATAGGCCCCAAAGTGCAGCTGCTCACGGCGCACCATCCGTTCGACGCCGCGACACGCGGGACGGCCCTCGAAGCAGGCAAGCCCATCGTCATCGGCGACCACTGCTGGCTGGGCGGCGGAGTGATCGTATGCCCGGGCGTCACGATCGGCGACAGGGCGGTCGTCGGGGCCGGGTCGGTCGTCACACGAGATATCCCCGCGGATTCGGTCGCAGCAGGCAACCCTGCACGTATCATCCGCCCGCTCTAAATATCCCCAGACATCCCATTGCACCATGTTCACACCCGACACCCCTAATTTCCAATCCCTGATGCTCATGCTGGACGCCGCCCACATGGGTTGGTGGAAAGCGGATTTCCAGGCCGGCGAACTGCATGTCTCCGAATATATTGCCAAGCTGCTGGGGCTCGACGGCGACAAAGTCCGGATCGGGCAACTGACACACCTGGTTCGCGAAGACTACCGGATGCCGATCCACAACGAATTCATGGCGCTCAAGGTCGACAGCAAATTCGACAGGACGTTCCCGATCGAACTTCCCGAGGGCGAAGTCTGGCTCCACGCCCAGCTCGTCGGACGGCAGACCGACCCCGCAACGGGTACGCACCTTTTCGGCTACATGCAGCGCGTCCCCGTGCACGACCGGCGCGAAGCAGAAATCCTGACGCTCGAAAACAACTACCACACGGTCGTAAAGGAAAACAAGCATATGGACGTGCTGCTCGACCACCTGCCGATCGGATATTTCCGCATCCGGCTGCTTTACGACAGCGACGGACGCGCCATCGACTACCTTTTTCTCTCGGTCAACCGCGCGGCGCAGCAAATCGTGGGGATAGAACCGGACGCATATATAGGCAAGACGGCACGCGAGACCGGGCACCCCGTCGATGCCCATATCGACAAACTCGCGCACATCCGCCTCGGCAATTACAAGACCGACGAATGGTTCGCAAAAAAAACCAGGCGCCATTGCCGCAGTTTCCTGTACAATACGCCCAACGACGGAAGCGAGATTGTGATCCTGATCCTCGACATCACCGACGCCATAACGGCACACAAGGCACTGGACGAGCAGGAAAAACTGCTGCGCAACATCATCCAGAACGCCCCCGTCGGCATCGAGATCTACAACGACCGGGGACGGCTCATCGACATCAACACCTGCGACCTGGAGATGTTCGGGGTGAAAGATCCGGGCAAAATACGCGGGCTCAACCTGTTCGACAACCCTAATTTCCCGGAGGAGACGAAAATCCGCATCTAGCACGGCGAAAGTGCGGATTTCACCGCCCGTTACGAATTCGGAAAACTCGGCGGCTACTACGAAAGCACGCGCCCGGGGCATTTCGACTGGACGGGGCGCATACGCTGCCTGTACGACGACCGGGGCGAACTCACCCACTACCTGCTCATCAATATCGACAACACCGAGTTGCGGAAGATCCAGAACCGGGTTTCGGAGTTCGAAGCCCTGTTCCGCATCATCTCCGAATATGCCCAGGTAGGATATGCCAACTACAACCTCTACAACAAAGAGGGCTATGCGCAAAACGTATGGCTGCGCAACTACGGGGAGGCCGACTCGGCGCAGATCGTCGACGTGATCGGCAAATACCGCCACATCCACCCCGAAGACCGCAAGCCCCTGCTCGACCTGCTGACCCGCTTCTCCGCGGGTGAAGTGCAGTCGGCAACGGCCATCTGCCGCGTGCAGCACGACGACGGACGGAAAACATGGATCAAAACCCACCTCATCTGCCGGGACTACCGCCCCGGCGAACAGGTCATCGACATGCTGGGGATCAATTACGACATCACGGCACTCAAGCAGACCGAACAGGAGCTGATCGCCGCCAAGGAGCGCGCCGAAGAGTCCAACAAGCTCAAATCGGCCTTCCTGGCCAACATGAGCCACGAAATTCGCACGCCGCTCAACGCGATCGTAGGCTTTTCGGAACTGATGGCTACGGAGGCCGATCCCGACCAGCGCAAAGAATTCGCCGACCTGATCCTGGTAAATAACACCCTGTTGTTGCAAATCATCTCCGACGTACTCGACCTGGCCCGGATCGAATCGGGACGCATAGAGATCGTCCGTACGAAATTCGACGCCCGCGATTTATGCCGCGAGGTGGCCGAGACATTCCGCCTGCAAGTCGCCGAAGGGGTCGTCCTGCGGCTGGAAGACAGCCTGCCCCGGCTCCAGCTCGAGGATTACAAGCAGGGACTGCACCAGATACTCGGCAATTTCGTACGCAATGCCGTGAAATTCACGACAAAAGGTTCGATAACGATCGGGTTCTCGCAACGCCCCGGATGGGTACGGTTCTACGTCCGCGATACGGGCATCGGCATCCCCGAGGAGGAACGCGCCAAGATTTTCGACCGGTTCTACAAGGTCGACACCTTCACGCAGGGCACCGGGCTCGGGCTGCCGATCTGCAAGAACATCGCCGAACAGCTCGGCGGCCGTATCGGCGTCGATTCCGCCGTCGGCGCGGGGTCGTGCTTCTGGGTCGAAATCCCGGCCGGAAAATAGCCCGCTCCGGGCAGATGCCGCCACGGACGGAATAGGTGCAATTTTGCACGCTTTTCAAATCTTTTTTATATCTTTGCAAGTTGTCGGAAAAAGAGGAATCTTTCCGGCACTTCCGGCCATGCCGGCGTACGACCCCGAACGAAATAAAAAACACATATACCATGAAATTCAATGAGTATAAAGGCCTCGACCTGGCCCAGATAGCCGCCGACGTGCTCGGCGAATGGGACGCCCGCGACACATTCCACAAGAGCATCACCACGCGCGAGGGGCACCCCGCGTTCGTATTCTACGAAGGCCCCCCGTCGGCCAACGGGATGCCCGGCATCCACCATGTCATGGCCCGCACGATCAAGGACGTCTTTTGCCGCTACAAGACACAGCAAGGGTATCTCGTGCACCGCAAGGCGGGCTGGGACACGCACGGGCTTCCCGTGGAGCTGGGCGTCGAAAAGAAGCTCGGCATCACCAAGGAAGACATCGGCAGGAAGATTTCGATCGAGGAGTACAACCGCCCCTGCCGCGAGGCCGTCATGGAGTTCACGGGGGCATGGGAAGACCTGACCCGCAAGATGGGGTACTGGGTCAACATGGACGATCCGTACATCACCTACGACAACAAATACATCGAGACCCTGTGGTGGCTGCTCAAACAGCTTTTCGACAAGGGGCTGCTCTATAAGGGCTATACGATCCAGCCCTACTCGCCGGCTGCGGGCACGGGGCTTTCGACGCACGAGCTGAACCAGCCGGGCTGCTACCGCGACGTGAAGGACACGACGTGCACGGCGCAGTTCAGGATCATCCGCGACGCGAAAAGCGAAAAGCTCTTCGGCGACGCCGAAGGGCCGCTCTATTTCCTGGCGTGGACGACCACGCCGTGGACCTTGCCTTCGAACACCGCGCTGGCCGTAGGCCCCGCGATCGAATACGTGAAGGTCAAATGCCGCAACCCCTATACCGACGAACCCCAGACGGTCATCCTCGCCAAGGACCTCGTCGCATCGTACTTCACCAAGAAGATTGAGGGAAGCTACCAGATCACGGGCGAAAGCTGGATGGGGCCCGAACTGGAGGGGATCCGTTACGAGCAGCTGATCCCCTGGGTAAAGCCGACGGGCGACGCGTTCCGCGTGATCGTGGGCGACTACGTGACCACATCGGACGGTACGGGCATCGTGCACATCGCACCGACGTTCGGCGCCGACGACGACCGTGTGGCCAAGGCCGCAGGCATCGCCCCGCTGTTCATGGTCGACAAAGCCGGCAAAAACCAGCCGATGGTCGACAAGCAGGGCAAGTTCTTCGTACTCGAAGACCTCGACCCGGAATTCGTAAAAAACAACATCGACGTCGAAAAATACAAGGAGTATGCGGGCCGCTACGTCAAGAACGCCTACGACCCGGAGATCGCCTGCGATGTCGAGACAACGCTCGACATCGACCTGGCCGTGATGCTGAAAGCCCAGAACAAGGCATTCAAGATCGAAAAGCATACCCACTCCTACCCCCACTGCTGGCGTACGGACAAGCCGGTGCTCTACTACCCGCTCGATTCGTGGTTCATCCGCACCACGGCGCTGCGCGAGCGGATGATCGAGCTGAACAAGACGATCCGATGGAAACCCGAATCGACCGGGACAGGCCGTTTCGGCAAATGGCTCGAAGGGCTGGTGGACTGGAACCTTTCGCGCTCGCGCTTCTGGGGCACACCGCTGCCGGTATGGGCTACGGAGGATTATTCGGAACTGAAGTGCATCGGTTCGATCAGGGAGCTGATGGATGAGATCGAAAAGTCGATCGCCGCGGGCTTCATGAAGGAGAACCCCTACAAGAATTTCAAGGTCGGCGACATGTCGAAGGAGAACTACTCGACCCGCAATATCGACCTGCACCGCCCCTATGTGGACAATATCGTACTCGTGTCGTCGAAAGGCGAGCCGATGAAGCGCGAAAGCGACCTGATCGACGTGTGGTTCGACTCGGGTGCCATGCCGTACGCGCAGCTGCACTATCCGTTCGAGAACGGCGGCGACTATTTCAAGTCGGTCTACCCGGCCGATTTCATCGCCGAGGGCGTCGACCAGACGCGCGGCTGGTTCTTCACGCTGCATGCCATCGCCTCGATGCTCTTCGACTCGGTAGCCTTTAAAAACATTATTTCGAACGGGCTGGTGCTGGACAAAAACGGCAACAAGATGTCGAAGCGCCTGGGCAACGGCGTCGACCCGTTCGAGGTTCTCGCAACCTACGGGGCCGACGCCACGCGCTGGTATATGATCTCCAACTCGCAGCCGTGGGACAACCTCAAATTCGACCGGGACGGCGTGGACGAAGTACGCCGCAAGTTCTTCGGGACGCTCTATAACACCTACTCGTTCTTCGCGCTCTACGCCAATGTGGACGGATTTACGGGCAAGGAGCCGGAAGTTCCCGTCGAAAAGCGCCCGGAGATCGACCGCTGGATCATTTCGTTGCTCAATACGCTCGTCAAGGAAGTAACCCGCTCGCTCGAGGATTACGACCCGACCCCGGCGGCACGCGCCATCCAGGAGTTCGTGGGAGAAAACCTCTCGAACTGGTACGTGCGCCTGAACCGCAAGCGTTTCTGGGGCGGCGGTATGAACGACGACAAACTGGCGGCCTACCAGACGCTCTACACCTGCCTGGAGACCGTTTCGATGCTCGCGGCACCGTTCGCACCTTTCATCACCGACCGTATCTTCCGCGACCTGAATGCCGTCAGCGGCCGCCACGCGGACGAGTCGGTACACCTCTCGACTTTTCCGAAGGCCGACGAAAAGCTGATCGACACCGACCTGGAAGAGATGATGTCCCTGGCACAGCGCGTATCGTCAATGGTGCTCGCCCTGCGCCGCAAAGTGTCGATCAAGGTGCGCCAGCCGCTCACCAAAATCCTCATCCCGGTGCTCGACCCGGCCATGGCACAGCATATCTCGGCCGTAAAGAACCTCATCATGAACGAGGTGAACGTCAAAGAGGTCGAACTGATCGAAGACACTACGGGCATCATCACCAAGCGCATCAAGCCCAACTTCAAGACGCTGGGCCCGCGCTACGGCAAATACATGAAGCAGATCGCCGCCATGACCGCGGAGTTCTCGCAGGAGCGTATCGCCCAGATCGAAGCCGCAGCCCAGACCGTACTCGACCTGGGGGCTGAAAAAATCACCGTAACCCCGGCCGATTTCGAGATCACCTCGGAGGACATGCCGGGATGGCTGGTGGCATCGGAAGGCAAACTTACCGTAGCGCTGGACATTACGCTGACGGAAGAGCTCCGGGCGGAAGGCGTGGCACGCGAGTTGATAAACCGCATCCAAAATATCCGTAAGGACTCGGGATTCGAGGTGACGGACAAGATCCGCGTCGAGATCGAACAGAAGGAGTTCGTGGCCGGCGCGATCGCCAAATATGCCGGATATATCGCATCGCAGACGCTCGCCGTCGAGGTGAAGGCGGCCGCACAGCCCGAGGGAGGCGTGGTCGTGGATTCGGATGTCGACGACGAGCCGATCCGGATCGCCGTAACACGCATCTGACGGGCGGACGAAGGCGGCAAAACCGCTTCGGGAACGGCAAATGCGTCTTGCTGAGAACGATATAAAGGGTGCGTCCGGACGATATCGTATATAACGATATAAAATTTGGTGTTTACGGAAAAATTGTTTAATTTTACATAAAACCAACAAGGAGAAGACGACTATGGCAGACGAAAGAACCAGATACAGCGACGCCGAACTCGAGGAGTTCAAGCAGCTCATCCTGAAAAAGCTTGAGAATGCGCGCGCGGACTATGAGCTGCTGCGCGCCACTATCACCCACACGGCCGATAACGACACGGAGGATACCTCCCCGACGTTCAAAGTCCTCGAAGAGGGCGCAGCGACCCTCTCGAAAGAGGAGAGCGGACGTCTGGCGGCACACCAGATGAAATTCATACGGAACCTGGAGATGGCCCTCGTGCGCATCGAAAATAAGACCTACGGCATCTGCAAGACGACCGGCAAGCTCATCCCCAAGGAGCGGCTGATGAAAGTGCCGCATGCTACCGAGTGCATCGAAGCCAAAGAGGGGCGCAGGTAAACCTGCAATCCGGATATGACAGAAAAAAGACGACTTTCGGGGTCGTCTTTTTTATTCGGGCCCGGCCGTCTGTCCCGGCACATGCCCGCCGACAGGCAGCCGCTATGTCAGCCGCAACGGCTGCTGGATCGACAGTCTTCACAACAGCCGCAATGACAGCTGCCTTAACAGGTGCATTGTCAGTCTCAACGGCAGGGCAGACCGGCACCCGGCACCTCCCGTTTTTTGCCAAGGGTAACTCCTGCGGGCCAGAAACTGTATTTTAGCAGGTTCAGGCGCACTTTTTCATCAAAAAATACGTTATCTTTGACGATATGTATCGCCGGATTTGCATACTCGTGCTGACCCTCCTCGCTGCGCAAAGCGTCTGTTTCGCCCGCACGGTCAATCCCGGCATGCGGGCGCCGGACAGGGTTTCCCCCGGCGGATTCTCCCCCGACAGCCTGAACACGCCGACCTCGGAGCGCAACCAGCGCCTTTACGACAGCATACAATCCAAAACCAACCGCCGCGCAGTTCCGCGCATGCTTTACAGGATGCTCTTCGTCAAACCCGTACTCGATACGACGATGAACGGGCGCGTATTGGACGAAAGCAGGCTGCTGGAACCTTACGCCGGGAAAACCGTAGGCGACATCACCATCGAGCGCATGATGCCGTTCGACTCATGCGGCAACTGGTTCGAGCGCGCAGGCAACAAAACCCACATGCTGACCCGCGAACGGGTTATCCGGCGCGACCTGCTGTTCAAGCCGGGCGACAAGTTCGATCCCCAGCTGGTCGTGCGCAACAAGCAGCTGCTGCGTTCGCGCCCCTACATCTCCGATACCGAGGTGATCGTCGTACCCGACTCGCTCGATTCGACGCGCGTGAACATGGTCATCCGCACGCGCGACAGCTGGACGATCAGCGTCGACGCTGGCATACACGGCGAGGGGCGCACCATGGTCGGGCTTTCGGACGCCAACATTTTCGGCACGGGCAACACCCTGAAATTCAAGACCAATTTCAGCCGCAGGGATTTCTCCTACGGCGGCAACATCGTGGAATACAAAA
>UMGR01031745.1_pt1 | contig 11532 bp, 9 predicted proteins | sample 1965321 | NCBI WGS metagenome assembly UMGR01 (sample SAMEA4836077, study PRJEB28245) | human gut metagenome | biome: gut microbiome; material: fecal sample | place: Denmark | collected 2008 | reverse complement strand
ACGGCTTATAGAACAAAATAGACAATATAAAAAGAAACAGGCACTATAAGATTATTCTTATGGTGCCTGTTCTTTATTATTTAATATGAGGGGGAGATAGAAAGAATTAACTTTGCTATCTGATTATTAATATAACCTGTAATTGTGTGCAAAGTATGTCTTATTTATGAAAGAACGATAAAAAGAATTAACAAAATAAAAAAATAATATATATCAAATGGATAGCAGCTATAAAGTTCAAAAAGTTTAATTTGTTAATTTATTGATTATTGAGTATCAATATGTTAGAATTTATTCGTTAAAATATAAAGGCAGGGGAATAAGTATGAATAGCAATGACAAAGATGAGTTAGATGATGAGTTAATTAAATCAATGAAAAAGCTTGTTGAAGAAGAAACTAACGTTGCTAAAGCATTCATAGATACTCAGAATGAGTTATCAGATGAAGATGATGAGTTGGCTGATGAAACAATGGGTAAGACAAGAGTTATACCTAAGGTCACAGATGATATGCTTACTAAAGTAAGTGATGCTACAATTAATATCAGTGATTTGAATGCAGACAAAAAACTTCAATCCAATAAAGAACAGAATAATATAGATGATACCAGCAGAGTAAAAGAATATAATAAAGTCAGGGAGTCAGAACCGGTAACAGAATATAATATGGCAGAACAGCAGGATAAGAGTTCTGATGCACATATGAATAATGGTAATAATGAGAAAGATGACAGCGTGCAGGAAAAGGCTAAGAAGCCTATGGATGCTAAGAGGAAAAAGATGATTATAGCTGTTTCCTGTGTAGTAGCTGCTTTAGTAGTTATTATAGGTATAGTTGTCGGAGTTGTTCTTAATAATAAGAATAAGAATTCGTACCAATATAATTATGATAAAGGAATGAGTTCTTATCAGAACAAGGATTATGATAATGCTATTAAGTATCTTGCTAAAGCTTCCAAGTTATCTGAAGGCAAGAAAAATGTAGATTTAAAATATACATTGTATCAGTGTTATGCTGCAACAGATAATACAGATATGTCAATTGAAGTGTTAAAGGATATTTTATCATTTGATGAGAATAATGAGAAAGCTATAAAAGCATTAGCTTCAATATATAATACTAAGAAAGATGGAACAAGTCTTAATAAGCTTATTAAATATTATAAGGATAAACAGGGTTACAAATATCTTACAGATTATGTTGTTGAAACCCCTAAGCCATCAGTTGAAGCTGGAAGCTATGATGATGTGATTAAGTTACAATTTACAGAGAACAGCAGTTCAACAATATATTACACAACAGATAAGACTGAGCCAGATAAGAAAAGTAAACGTTACACAGGTACAGCAATAGAAATACAGAGTGGTACTACTACAATAAAGGCTATTGCTATTAGTGACATAGGAGTGTGCAGTGATGTTGTGGAGCTGGAGTATACAGTTGACTTTAAGAAGCCATCTGCACCAACAGTAGGTCCTGCCTCAGGAACATATGAGGAAGGACAGACTGTGACAATAGATAATATTCCAGTTGGCAGTACAGCGTATTATACATTAGATGGTTCTACACCAACTAAGAATTCGGAGGAATATTCTGAACCATTTACAATTCCAACAGGTAATAATGTAATATCCGTTGTTATAATTGATTCGCATAACCAGTCAAGCAGTGTTGTTAAGCGTAACTATGTTGTCAACAAGGCTAAGACATATGTATATAATGAGGCACTTGAGATATTAAAAGGAAAGCTTATATCAAAGGGAGTGCTTAAGTCAGATGGAACTACAGCTGCTGATGGTTCTACAGTTACATTTGTATATCAGTCAAGGACAACTGTAGATGGAGTTGAGATGTTCGTTGTAAGATATGATGTGACATCTAAGACGGGTAAGACTTCTACAGCTGGTTATTATGGTGTCGCGACTAAGACAGGTGACTGCTATACAGTGACACAGAATGGCGGAGCATATAGTGCAGCCGCATATAATTAAGTTTTGATGTGTGATTAACACTTCAGATAATATATAACTGAAAGGGGTAATAAAATGTACAAGATTCTTAAGGCTGAAAAATTAGCAGAAAAGATTTTTCTTATGGATGTTGAAGCACCAAGAGTTGCTAAGCACTGTGAACCTGGCCAGTTCATAATTGTTAAAATGGATGAAAAAGGAGAGAGAATTCCTCTTACAATCTGTGATTATGACAGAGAAGCTGGAACAATAACAATTGTATTCCAGATAGTAGGAGCATCAACAGAAAAAATGTCTCACCTTAAAGCAGGCGATGCTTTTAGTGATTTCGTTGGTCCATTAGGATGCCCTTCAGAATTAATTCACGAGAATATTGAGGATTTAAAGAAGCAGAATATCGTATTTATAGCAGGTGGTGTAGGTACAGCACCAGTATATCCTCAGGTAAAATGGCTTCATGAGCATGGTGTAGATGTTGATGTTATCGTTGGAGCTAAGAACAAAGACCTTATCTTATTAGAAGAAGAGATGAAGGCAGTGGCAGGTAATCTTTATATAACAACTGATGATGGCAGCTATGTAAGAAAAGGTATGGGTACAGATGTACTTAAAGATCTTTATGCACAGGGTAAGAAGTATGACAAATGTATAGCGATTGGACCATTGATTATGATGAAATTCGTCTGTCTTTTAACTAAGGAATTAGGTATACCTACAGTTGTAAGTATGAACCCTATTATGGTTGATGGTACAGGTATGTGTGGTGCATGCAGACTTCAGGTTGGTGATGAGATTAAGTTCGCTTGTGTAGACGGACCGGAGTTCGATGGACATTTAGTAGACTTTGACCAGGCTATGAAACGTCAGCAGACATATAAGACAGAAGAGGGCAGAGCTATGCTTGCAGCCCTTGAAGGAGATACGCATCACGGTGGATGTGGACAGTGTAATTAATCAACAGAAAAGAGGTATATATAATGGATGTTATGAAGAAAGTTCCAGTAAGGGAACAGGCTCCAGATGTAAGGAATAAGAACTTTGATGAGGTATGCCTTGGATATAATGCAGAAGAGGCACAGGAAGAAGCAACACGTTGCCTTAATTGTAAGAATGCTAAATGTGTACAGGGATGTCCAGTATCAATCAATATTCCGGAATTCATACATAATGTAAAAGAAGGTAATTTTGAAGAAGCTTACAAGGTTATTGGAAAGTCATCTGCATTACCTGCTGTATGTGGCCGTGTATGTCCACAGGAAACACAGTGTGAAGGTCAGTGTATAAGAGGAATTAAGGGCGAAGCTATATCAATTGGTAAGCTTGAAAGATTCGTAGCTGACTGGGCTAGAGAGAACAATGTATCACCAGAGATGCCAACAGAGAAGAAGGGTAAGAAAGTGGCTGTTATCGGTTCAGGTCCTTCAGGACTTACTTGTGCCGGTGACCTTGCTAAGATGGGATATGATGTTACAATATTTGAAGCACTTCACGAAGCTGGTGGAGTATTAGTATATGGCATTCCAGAATTCCGTCTTCCAAAGAAGACAGTTGTTGCATCAGAGATTGAAAATGTTAAGAAGCTTGGCGTTAAGATTGAAACTAACGTAGTAATCGGTAAGTCAATGACAATTGACCAGCTTATTAATGAAGAAGGTTTTGATGCTGTATTTATCGGCTCAGGTGCTGGTCTTCCAAGATTTATGGGTATCCCAGGAGAAAATGCTAATGAAGTATTCTCAGCTAATGAATACCTTACAAGAAGCAATCTTATGAAAGCTTTCAGAGAGGATTATGATACACCAATAGCAAGATTTAAGAAGGTTGCTGTCGTTGGTGGTGGTAACGTTGCTATGGATGCCGCAAGAACAGCATTAAGACTTGGTGCTGAGGTACATATTGTATACAGAAGAAGTGAGGAAGAACTTCCTGCAAGAGCAGAAGAAGTACATCACGCTAAAGAAGAGGGGATTATATTTGACCTTCTTACTAACCCAACAGAAGTCCTTACAGATGATAAGGGTAATGTTACAGGTATTAAGTGTGTTAAGATGGAACTTGGCGAGCCAGATGCTTCTGGAAGAAGAAAGCCTGTTGAAGTCCCTGATTCAGAATTCATAATGGACCTTGATGCAGTTATTATGTCACTTGGTACATCACCTAACCCACTTATCTCATCTACAACTAAGGGTCTTGAGATTAATAAGAGAAAATGTATTGTAGCAGAAGAAGCTAATGGACAGACATCTAAGGAAGGCGTATACGCTGGTGGTGATGCTGTTACAGGTGCTGCAACAGTTATTCTTGCTATGGGAGCTGGTAAAGCTGCTGCTAAGGGTATTGATGAGTACCTTTCAAAGTAAGTAATTATATTTACAATAATAGTAAAAAGCTGTTGATTTATTATCAGTGTTTAGATAATAAACCAACAGCTTTTGCTTATCTTATGTTATAGCCTGATTATAGCTGGGTAATATTTAGCATTGACAGGCTGCGTGATTTTATAGCAGACTGTATGGTTCTATGGAAGCCAGTGTTTTTATAAAGCTGATTGTATGCTTTTTATAGAAGCCTGTATATTCTTTTTGTTTTTGTAAAGTTGATTTACATATTGAAAATGCTGTCAATGTATTTATCAGAGATAGTGTCACATAACCCTTCAGACGTGTCAGGGAACTGTTTCATAATAGCATTTTTGATGTAATCACTTCTGTTGAAATATTTCATTTCTTCTGCAATATCATTGTTGTAAGAACCTTCAATGTCTTCTTTGGTTACATTGTCATTAAGCCAGTTGATAATAGTGTCCGTTGCTTCATTTTCGATAGAGGCGTTTGACTTGATTTTCTTGGAATACTTTAAAGACCAGAAACCTATTGCGATAAATCCAACAAATAAAAGACCAAGAACAACATTTACAAGTATGAAATTAGAACTACCTTTTGTTACAAACTTTAATATTCCGATGTCATTAAGAATAAGAATTATAATTCCAGCAGCACCGCATACAAAAAAAGTTATTGCAGACGACAAGTTATCTTTATATTTGTCATCTGTTGACTCATACAGATTGCCAGAGTGCTGTAAAAGCTCAATGCCTTCTTCTTCCTCGATAATATTTTTGGCTTCTTTTTCAGAAATGCCAGATTGCTTAGCTTCGTCAATGATGTGTTCATCAACTGTATTGTCTGACTGTGAATTTAAGCTGCTCACAATAATCTCCTTTCTGTGTATATAAATAATATGTAATATGTAGCATTAAAATGCTTTGCGTAAATTAAACTATATATAATCAGTAAAATGTGGTACTATTACCAGATGTAAGCAGAATGAAAATGCTGTCTGCTTATTAAAATATATACGCTTAATTACTATTGGGTTAATTATAAAGTATAAATGTGAAAAATTAAAGAACATGGACAGAAAATTTAAAAGATTGATAATTAAAAAGGAGGTTATAGAAGATGAGCAAGACTCTTATTGTTACAGGTGGAAGTATTAATGTTGCGTGGGCGAAAGAATGGCTTGATAATCAGACATTTGATTATTGCATAGCGGCTGACAGCGGTCTTGAGTATGCTGATAAGCTTGGATTGAAGGTGGATTTTCTGCTTGGAGATTACGATTCAGTAGATAAAGATGTGCTTGACAGATATAAGAGTAATACTGAATTTGAGATATATCCTAAAGAAAAAGATTATACCGACACACATCTTGCGATTATGACAGCACTTAAAAAGGGTGCAACAGACATATATATACTTGGTGCGACAGGAACAAGAATGGATCACACAATTACCAATATAGGAAATATGAAGGTGGCGGCTGATTGTGGAAAGGACTGCCATATAGTTGATGAGCACAATTATATATATCTTTTAAGTGAGGCTGATGGAATACATATAATTCGTAAAGACAGCCAGTATGGAAGATATGTGTCAATTATTCCTATGTCAGAAAATGTCAGTTTAAGCCTTGAGGGATTTAAATATACGCTTGATAATTATGAATTAAAGCAGGGATTAAGTATATGCCAGAGCAACGAAGTAGAAGATGAACAGGGAATAATTAAGGTTCATAAAGGACTTATTATAGTTCTTGAAACAAAAGATTAATAACATATATGTCCTATGTGCAAAATTAATGAAAAATGCGTATAAAATTAACAAAATAACGTGGAAAGCAACAACAAATCTCTTGTAATTTAACTTACATTGTTATAAAATAAACAATAGTTGTTTGCATTAAGCAATATATAACAAAGAGGAGGTCTCGGTGATGAGTAATACTACACAGGCTTTATCAAGAATCGAAGCAATTCTTGATGATAGCAGTTTTGTTGAAATCGGAGCGGCTGTTACAGCAAGAGCAACAGATTTTAACATGCAGGAAAAAAAGGCTCCATCTGATGGTGTAATCACAGGATATGGAGTTATCAATGGAAATCTTGTGTATGTGTATAGCCAGGATGCTGCTGTGTTAGGCGGAACAATTGGTGAGATGCATGCCAAGAAGATTGCTAATCTTTATGAGAAGGCAATGAAAATGGGAGCTCCTGTGATTGGTCTGATTGACTGCGCAGGTTTAAGACTTCAGGAAGCAACAGACGCCCTTGACGGCTTTGGACAGATTTATAAGAATATGTCATTAGCTTCTGGAATTGTTCCACAGATTACAGCCGTATACGGTGAATGTGGTGGAGGTCTTGCTGTTCTTGCAGAACTTTCAGATTTCGTATTTGTGGAAGAAAAGAAGGCTAAGTTATTTGTTAACAGTCCTAACGCATTAGATGGCAACTATGAATCTAAGCTTGATACATCAAGTGCAGAATTTATGGCTAAAGCAGGTGTTGCAGATTTCATTGGTGATGAAGAAACAATCGCTAATGGAGTAAGACAGCTTGTATCAATGCTTCCATCTAATAATGAGGAAGGTGCTGTATACACAGATAATCAGGACGACCTTAACAGAGTATGCGCTGATATGTCAGCAGAGATAGCTGATGCTGCACTTGCTCTTACAGATATTTCAGATGATGGATTATTTGTAGAAGTTAAGGCTGAATATGCTAAGGAAATGGTAACTGGCTTCATTCAGCTTGATGGAGTTACAGTTGGTGCTGTTGCTAACAGAACAGCAATATATGATGAGAATGGCGAAAAGGCAGAAGAGTTTGCAGCTGTATTAACTACAGATGGAGCTTATAAGGCAGCCGAATTCGTAACATTCTGTAACGCATTTGAAATACCAGTGCTTTCGCTTACTAATGTTAAGGGCTTTGAAGCTAATGTAAGAGCTGAGAAGACAATTGCCAAGGCAGCTGCTAAGTTAGTATATGCATTTTCTAACGCAGATGTGCCAAAGGTTAATGTAATTACAGGTGAAGCTTATGGAAGCGCATATGTAGCTATGAATTCTAAGTCAGTAGGTGCAGATATGGTATATGCCTGGTCACAGGCAAGCATCGGTATGATGGATGCTTCTTTAGCTGCTAAGATTATGTATGCTGATGAAATCGCAGCAGCAGATGATGTTACAGCTAAGATTAATGAAAAGGCTTCTGAATATGCAGCATTACAGTCAAGCGTTGAGCAGGCAGCTGCAAGAGGTTATGTTGATACAATTATTAACCCAGAAGATACAAGAAAGTACATTATTGCAGCATTTGAAATGTTGTTTGATAAAAGAGAGGTTCGTGCAGATAAGAAGCATGGCACAGTATAATTGAAGAGGTGATAATATGAAGAAAATTAAGTTTAAAAAGTTCTTAGTGTTATTCTCATTACTTATCTGTGTATTCTGTATGACAGCCTGCAGTTCATCTAATGGTACTATATCAACAGCAAGTGCCAAGACAGAGTTAAAACAGCAGCAGCTTGATGCCAGTGAGGCTTATCTTGTAGACTGGGCTAAAGATATGATTACATATCTTGATAAGAATGATTCTGCTAAGATAACAGCGGATGCAGAGGCAGCTCAATCACTTACAATGGTAAATAATAAGTTATACATTGTTGACCAGAGTGGAATTAGTGTTAAGACAATAGCTTTTTATAATAGCTGGAATAGCACAAGAGATGAGTTAGGTGCTTTAAAGAGTATCAATGAAATTAATGTAGAACTCAATAGCAAGACAGGTGAGTTATGTACTATTACAGTTGATACTTCATATGAGAAGAATGATAAATGTACATTTGAATTCGTAATTAATGATGACTATACACTTGAAAATGGTGCTATCAATCCATCATATACTACAGGACAGAAGATGTATAAAGCGGTAATGAATACTCTTATCGGTATGGGAACAGTATTCGTTGTACTTATATTTATTTCATTCATTATTTCATTATTTAAGTACATCAATAAGTTTGAGAATAGAAATAAGGCTAAGAATGAAGCATCTAATGGTGCCCAGGGCGTTGATAATGCTATTGCTCAGATAGTTTCAAGCGAAGAGCAGGATGAAGAAGTTGATGATCTTGAACTTATAGCAGTTATAACAGCAGCTATTGCTGCATCAGAGAATACATCTACAGACGGACTTGTAGTTCGTTCAATTAGAAAGGTTAATAGCAGGAGGAAATAAATTATGAAGAATTATACAATAACAGTTAATGGTAATGTATATGATGTTACTGTAGAAGAAGGAACAGGAAGCACAGCAGGTGCAGCTAAGGCAGCAACACCAAAAGCAGCAGCTCCTAAGGCAGCACCAAAGGCTGCAGCACCAGCAGGCGCACAGGGTGCAGTAAAGGTCAATGCACCAATGCCTGGTAAGATTCTTAAGGTTAACGTTAATGCGGGCACAGCAGTTAAGAAGGGTGATGTATTACTCGTTCTTGAAGCTATGAAGATGGAAAATGAAATCTGTGCACCACAGGATGGTACAGTTGCTACAGTTGAGTGTGCAGCTGGTGATTCAGTAGAGTCAGGTAAAGTATTAGTTTCTATGAACTAATTGATATATCAATTAGTTGTGTAGAGATAATATACGGAGGTAAAAAATGGAATATATTTTATCAACATTGGGAAACCTCGTTCACCAGACAGCATTCTTTAACCTCACTTGGGGTAATTATCTGATGATTCTGGTTGCGCTGTTTTTCATGTATTTGGCAATCAAAAAAGAATATGAACCTCTGCTTTTAGTACCTATTTCATTTGGTATGTTACTTGTTAATCTTTTCCCGGATATTATGTTATCTATTGAAGATTCAAGCAATGGCGTAGGTGGTTTGTTACATTATTTTTATTTATTAGATGAATGGAGTATTCTGCCATCACTTATCTTCCTTGGTGTTGGTGCGATGACAGACTTTGGTCCACTTATCGCTAATCCTAAGAGTTTCCTTTTAGGTGCAGCAGCACAGTTTGGTATATTCGCTGCTTACATTATGGCTATATTTATGGGATTCCCAGATAAGGCAGCAGCAGCTATATCTATTATTGGTGGTGCTGATGGTCCTACATCAATATTCCTTGCTGGTAAATTAGGACAGACGAATTACCTTGGACCAATAGCGGTTGCAGCATATTCATATATGTCACTTGTACCAATTATTCAGCCACCTATTATGAAGTTATTAACAACTGAAAAAGAAAGAAAGATTAAGATGGAACAGTTAAGACCTGTATCTAAGCTTGAGAAAATTCTTTTCCCTATTATCGTTACAATCGTTGTAGTATTAATTCTTCCTACAACAGCACCACTTGTTGGTATGCTTATGCTTGGTAACCTTTTTAGAGAGTCAGGAGTTGTTAAGCAGCTTACAGAAACAGCATCCAATGCACTTATGTATATAGTTGTTATTATTCTTGGTACATCAGTTGGTGCTACAACAAGTGCAGAAGCCTTTCTCAATCTTGATACATTAAAGATTGTTGCATTAGGTCTTATTGCATTCGGCTTTGGTACAGCGGCAGGTGGTATATTTGGGAAGATTATGTGTAAGGCTACACACGGTAAGGTTAATCCACTTATTGGTTCAGCAGGTGTATCTGCAGTTCCAATGGCAGCCAGAGTTTCACAGAAGGTTGGTTCAGAAGCAGATCCTTCTAACTTCCTTTTGATGCACGCTATGGGACCTAACGTAGCCGGTGTTATTGGTACAGCGGTTGCAGCTGGTACATTTATGGCGATGTTTGGTGTTATGTAAAACAGACTAAGAGGCTCTAAGCTCGCACAATACGCGAGCTAAGACCCTCTAAGTCTGTATAGAAGTTGCTTACGCAACTTCGTTGTGGACAGAGGAATGGTCTATATATATCATAAGACCTTCTAAGTCTGAATAGAAGTTACTTACGCAGCTTAATTAGAGTTTATTTACTTTATATATAGGAATATATAGGAGGAGTTTAAGATGGCAGATCAGGTTAAGAAACCATTAAAGATAACTGAGACTGTATTAAGAGATGCTCATCAGTCACTTATTGCTACAAGAATGACTACAGAGCAGATGCTTCCAATCATAGACAAGATGGATAAGGTTGGATATCATTCAGTTGAGTGCTGGGGCGGTGCTACATTTGATGCATCACTTCGTTTCCTTAAGGAAGACCCTTGGGAAAGACTTCGTAAGTTAAGAGATGGTTTTAAGAATACAAAGTTACAGATGTTATTCAGAGGACAGAATATCCTCGGATACAATCATTATGCAGATGACGTTGTAGAATATTTCGTACAGAAGTCTATCGCTAATGGTATTGATATAATCAGAATATTTGACTGTTTCAATGATTTAAGAAATCTTAAGTCATCAGTTGAGGCAGTTAAGCTTGTTAAGAAAGAAAATCCTAATGCTCACGCACAGATAGCACTTTGCTATACACTTGGTGATGCATATACTCTTGATTACTGGAAAGAAACAGCTAAGAGAATTGAGGATATGGGTGCAGATTCTATCTGTATCAAGGATATGGCAGGTTTACTTGTTCCTGCTAAGGCTACAGAACTTGTACAGGCATTAAAGGATGGTTCTTCACTTCCTATCCAGATGCATACACATTATACATCAGGTGTTGCTTCAATGACATATATGAAAGCTGTTGAAGCAGGTGCAGATATCATCGATACAGCTATGTCACCATTTTCAATGGGAACATCACAGCCGGCTACAGAAGTTATGGTAGAGGCATTTAAGGGTACAGAGTACGATACAGGTCTTGACCAGAACCTTCTTGCAGAGATAGCTGCTTACTTCCAGCCAATGAGAGAAGAAGCATTAAAGTCAGGTCTTATGAATACTAAGGTTCTTGGTGTTAATATTAAGACATTATTATATCAGGTACCTGGTGGTATGCTTTCTAATCTTGTATCACAGCTTAAGGAAGCGGGTGCAGAAGATAAGTATCAGGCAGTTCTTGAGGAAATTCCTAAGGTTCGTAAGGACTTTGGTGAACCACCTCTTGTTACACCATCATCACAGATTGTTGGTACACAGGCTGTTCTTAATGTATTACAGGGCGAGCGTTATAAGATGATTACTAAGGAATCTAAGAAGGTTCTTATGGGTGAATTCGGACAGACAATTAAGCCATTCAACCCAGAAGTACAGAAGAAG
>UMGR01015066.1_pt1 | contig 11593 bp, 6 predicted proteins | sample 1965321 | NCBI WGS metagenome assembly UMGR01 (sample SAMEA4836077, study PRJEB28245) | human gut metagenome | biome: gut microbiome; material: fecal sample | place: Denmark | collected 2008 | reverse complement strand
TAATACGCAGGATAATCTTGAAGAGGTTGACACGGCAGGATTTACAGGCTCAGAGGTTGGGAGCTTTGTTAAAAGCCAGTGTGATATTATGGAGGAAGCTTCAAGATATATAGAGAATGCCAAGGTAGAATATGACAGTGTAACTGATTATTATGAGGATATACAAAGAATCGAGAATGCACCGGAAGATATAAAGCTTAAGCTTATGTATGCGGCAGACCGTGTTGATAATCTGTCGGTTGACAGGCGTATTTTTAAATCACCGGAGAACAAGCTTTCCAACAAAGTGTACCGTATGATGGAATCTTATGAGGAAGATTTTCCAGAGGCACTTGTAAAGCTGAGGCACGATGAAGAAGATTACAATACAGTATTAAAGAATGTAAGAATGATTAAGGGTGAGAGGTCAATGTATCGTATAGAGGCAAATGACCTTGTGAAAAAACAGCTTAGAATTAAGAAGTATTCAGTACTTATGCTGGCACTTCTTGTAGGGGTGTTTGTTATATTTCTTCTTATATCAGCGGCTTCACCAGATGATGAACACATTGGAATGTTCATAACAGTTGTAATACTTGCACTTACGCTTTCGCTTGGTCTGTTTGCTTATCTTAAATCAACAGAACGAAAAGTGTATGTGACAGAGGTAAAGCTTAATAAAGCAACAGCACTTCTTAATAAGTACAAGATAAAGTATGTAAATGCTGTAAATGTGCTTGAATATGAATATAGCAAATATGCGGTAAAGAGTGCATTTGAGCTTGAGCAGAAGTTTCAGGCATATGTTGAGATGAAAGATGAACAACGTAAAATACTTGAGATAACAAGTAATCTTAATGAGGCAGAAGCGGAGCTTACAGATATATTAAGACAGCTTGGTGTAATTGATACACATATATGGATAGGACAAGTTAAGGCGATACTTAATCCTAAAGAAATGGTAGAGGTAAGACATAATCTTTCCATAAGACGCCAGAAGTTAAGAGAACAGATAGAATATAATGAATCAAGAATAGAAGATGCAAGAAATAATATTAAAAATGTGACTAAAAAGAATAAGGTGCATGCCAAGGAAGCTATGCAGGTTCTTGAGATTTATGAGAAAAGACATAAGAATAATTAAAATAATACTTGCGAAATATGAGCATTGTGTTACAATTGAGAGTGGTTTTTTGCGAAATGATTAACAATGTGTAAATAGCGCAAGAAGGAGGATAAGATGAAAGAAAGACTTGATGCAATCAAAGAAAATGCGTTGTCACAGATAAAGGCAACAGATTCTCTTGATAAGTTAAATGATATCAGAGTTGCTTTTCTTGGTAAAAAAGGCGAGCTTACTGAAGTTTTAAAGGGTATGAAGGAGGTAGCTCCTGAGGACAGACCTAAGGTTGGACAGATTGTCAACGAAACAAGACAGGCAATTGAAGAAGTATTAGAGGCTGCCAAGAAAGAGCTTGCTGCCAAGAAGAGAGAGCTTCAGATGAAGGCAGAGGTAATTGATGTAACACTTCCAGCCAAGAAAGCTGAACTTGGACATAAACATCCTAATATGCTTGCGCGTGAAGAAATAGAAAAGATATTTATAGGAATGGGATACGAAGTTGTAGAAGGTCCAGAGGTAGAATATGATTATTACAACTTTGAGGCACTTAATATTCCAGCTAACCATCCAGCAAAAGATGAACAGGATACATTCTATATCAATGATAAAGTTGTTCTTAGAACACAGACATCACCTGTTCAGGCAAGAGTTATGGAAAAAGGCAGACTTCCAATAAGAATGATTTCACCTGGACGTGTATACAGAGCAGATGAAGTTGATGCAACCCATTCACCTTGCTTCCATCAGGTTGAAGGTCTTGTAATTGATGAGAACATAACATTTGCTGACCTTAAGGGAACACTTGCAGAATTCGCTAAGGAGTTATTCGGTGAAGATACTAAGGTTAAGTTCAGACCACATCATTTCCCATTCACAGAGCCTAGTGCCGAGATGGATGTAAGCTGCTTTAAATGTGGCGGCAAGGGATGCCGTTTTTGTAAGGGTGAGGGCTGGATTGAAATACTTGGCTGCGGAATGGTTCACCCACATGTATTTGAAATGTGCGGAATTGATAAAGATAAATATACAGGTTTTGCGTTTGGCGTAGGTCTTGAAAGAGTTGCCCTTCTTAAATACGAAATCGATGATATGAGATTGTTATACGAGAATGATACAAGATTCTTAAAGCAGTTCTAATTAATAATAAGTGGAGGATAAGTATGGATACATCTATTAAATGGATAAAGGACCTTGTTCCAGGTTTAGAGTGTACAAATCAGGAATTCAGAGATGCTATGACTCTTTCAGGTACTAAGGTAGAATGTTTTAATGAGCTTGATAAAAATCTGGATAAAATTGTTGTAGGACAGATTGTTTCAGTAGAAAGACATCCAGATGCAGACAAGCTTGTAGTATGTCAGGTGAATGTAGGAAATGAAACTGTTCAGATAGTTACAGGTGCTCCTAATATTGAACCAGGAACAAGTGGACAGAAAGTTCCAGTTGTTCTTGACGGCGGACGTGTGGCTGGCGGACACGATGGAAGTCCACTTCCAGAAGGTGGAATTAAGATTAAAAAAGGCAAGTTAAGAGGCGTTGAGTCTTATGGAATGATGTGTTCAATTGAAGAACTTGGTTCATCAAGAGAATTCTATCCAGATGCAGCAGAAAATGGTATTTATATATTTGGTGATGATGCCAAAGTAGGAGAGAGTGCTGTAGAATATCTTGGACTTGATGATACAGTATTTGAATATGAGATTACTAACAACCGTGTAGACTGCTATAGTATCCTTGGTATCGCAAGAGAGGCAGCAGCTACATTCAGAAAGCCATTCAATCCTCCAGTTGTTAATGCTACAGGCAATAGCGAAGATGTTAATGACTATATTAAGATTGAAGTAGCAGCTAAGCAGCTTTGCAAGAGATATACAGCAAGAGTTGTTAAGAATATAAAGCTTGCTCCATCACCAAAGTGGATGCAGCACAGACTTATGACAGCAGGCATCAGACCTATTAATAACATAGTAGATATTACTAACTATGTTATGATAGAATATGGTCAGCCAATGCACGCTTATGATTATGATACAATCGCTGATAAGAAGATTATTGTAAGAACTGCTGCTGAGAATGAGAAGTTCGTTACACTTGATGGACAGGAAAGAACACTTGATTCAGAAGCACTTCTTATATGTGATGGAGAAAAGGCTATTGGTCTTGCTGGTATTATGGGTGGTGAGAACTCAATGATAACAGATGATGTTAAGACAATGCTTTTTGAAGCTGCAACATTTGATGGAACTAATATAAGAAAGTCAACTAAGAAGATTGGTTTAAGAACAGATGCTTCTGGTAAGTTTGAGAAGGGCTTAGATCCAGAGCTTGCACTTGAAGCTATGAACAGGGCCTGTGACCTTATAGAACAGTTAGGTGCAGGTGAAGTAGTTGGCGGTGTTGTTGATATATATGATGAGCCGGTATCTAAGAAGAGAATATCATTTGAACCAGATAAGTATAATGCACTTCTTGGAACAAATGTATCAAAGGAAGATATGCTTTCATATTTCAAGAGACTTGAAGTAGAATATGATGAAGCTTCTAATGAGCTTATTATTCCTACATTTAGACAGGATCTTAACAGAGATGCAGATATTGCAGAGGAAGTAGCAAGATTCTTCGGATATGATAATATTCCTACAACACTTCCAAAGGGTTCTACAACAATGGGTAAGATACCATTTGAGAGAAGTATTGAAGATGTAGCAGGTGAAGTTGCACAGTTCTGTGGATTCTCACAGGCTATGACATATTCATTTGAAAGCCCTAAGGTATTTGATAAGCTTAAGCTTGCGGCCGACTCAGAATACAGAAAGACAGTGGTTATCTCTAATCCATTAGGAGAAGATTTCTCAATAATGAGAACACTTCCTGTTAATGGTATGCTTACATCATTATCAACTAACTATAACAGACGTAATAAGAATGTTAAGTTATATGAGCTTGCAAAGGTATATCTTGCAGCAGATGATGTTAACGAGCTTCCAGATGAGAGAGTTATGTTCACGCTTGGAGCATTTGGAGATGTTGATTTCTTCCAGATGAAGGGTGTAGTTGAAGAATTCCTTGAAAGAATTGGAATGAGAGTTAAGCCGGAATACAATCCAGAGGCAGGAATTACATTCCTTCACCCAGGACGTCAGGCAGAGATTATCTATGATGGAACAAAGATTGGCTATATGGGTGAATTACATCCAGATGTAGCAGATACTTATTCATTAGGCGACAGAACATATATTGTTGTTATTGACCTTTCAATTGTAACTAAGATGGCAAACTTTGACAGAAAGTTTGAGGGTATTGCCAAGTTCCCAGCAGTTACAAGGGATATAAGTATGGTTATGCCTAAGTCAGTTCTTGTAGGAAAGATTGAGAAGATAATCGAGAAACGCGGCGGAAGCATACTTGAGAGTTACAAGTTATTTGATATATATGAAGGTGCCCAGATTAAAGAGGGCTACAAGTCAGTAGCATATTCAATATCTTTTAGAGCTAAGGACAAAACACTTGAGGATAAGGATATCACACCAGTAATGGAGAAGATATATAAAGACTTAAGTGATAATGGAATCGAACTTCGTATGTAGTGAATATAGAGTGCACAATCTGAATAGAGGATTATTATGGATTTACATGATTTTTATTATGATCTGCCAGAGGAACTTATAGCACAAGACCCTCTGTCAGACCGTTCAAGCTCCAGATTGATGGTTCTTGATAAGAACACAGGAGCTATAGAACACAAGATATTTAGGGATATAACAGAATATCTTAAGCCGGGTGACTGCCTTGTAATTAATGATACTAAGGTTATACCTGCAAGACTTATCGGTGAGAAAGAAGGAACAGGTGCTGCCATTGAAGTGCTTTTGTTAAAAAGACTCGAAGACAGACAGGATACGTGGGAAGTCCTTGTTAAGCCAGGAAAGAAATGCAAGGTTGGTGCAAGGATAGTATTTGGTGGCGGAAAGCTTACAGGTGAGATTATTGATATAGTTGAGGAAGGTAACAGACTTATACAGTTTAGTTATGATGGCATATTTGAGGAAATTCTTGATGAACTAGGACAGATGCCGCTTCCACCATATATCACACATAAGCTTGAAGATAAGAACCGCTATCAGACAGTATATGCCAAGCACGAGGGTTCAGCAGCAGCACCTACGGCAGGACTACATTTTACAAAAGAACTGCTTAAACAGATAGAAGATATGGGAGTGAAGATTGCAAGAGTTACTCTTCACGTAGGTCTTGGAACATTCAGACCAGTTAAGGTTGAGAATATACTTGATCATCATATGCACTCAGAATTCTATCAGGTTGATAAAGAAGCAGCAGATATAATTAATAATACCAAGGCTAATGGTGGAAGAGTTATTGCTGTAGGAACTACAAGCACAAGAACTCTTGAATCAGTAGCTGATGAAAATGGACATATACCAGTTAAGAGTGGCTGGACAGAAATATTTATATATCCAGGTTATAAGTTTAAGGCAATAGATTGTCTTATAACTAATTTCCATCTCCCAGAATCAACTCTTGTAATGCTTGTGTCAGCACTTGCAGGAAGAGAAAATGTTCTTAATGCTTATGAAGTTGCAGTAAAAGAACGTTACAGATTCTTTAGTTTTGGGGATGCTATGTTCATTAAGTAGGCGTTAGATGTTTACAAAGTTACAATTAACTTAATAATACTAATAAATGTGAGTAGTACAGATGATCGCGGCTGCAAGTGTCGAAAGACCGCAGGTGAGGAAAGTCCGGGCTTCGCAGGGCAGGATGCCGGATAACGTCCGGTGGAGGTGACTCCAAGGCTAGTGCAACAGAAATATACCGCCAGTGCTTAACACTTAGTGTTGAGCTTATTGGTAAGGGTGGAAAGGCAGTGTAAGAGACTACCGTGGTATTGGTAACAATACTGGCTATGTAAACCCCATTCGAAGCAAGACCAAATATAAAGCGATACGGCTGCCCGTCGTGCTTTTAGGTAGGTTGCTTGAGCCTGCTGGTAACAGCAGGTCTAGATAGATGATCATCAGTAGTCAGGTCAAAGCCTGGCTGGACATAACCCGGCTTATAGTACTGCTCATATTTTTTTATTTAATAGGAAATTCCAATATAATTTCCTATTAAATAAAAGGCACTATGTGCCAGTTATGCGCACTCGCGTGAAGCTGTAGTTTGTCGCAAGCGACAGCACTCGTCGCGAGAATGTGCTTAGCACATTCTTTTTTATAATAGGAAATGGATGGATAGTAATGAACAATAATGATTATAAAGATAACAATGAGAACTTAAACAGTGAGAACACTGTGGATAATAAAAGCAGCCAGAACAGTGGTCATAGAAGAAGCAATGTCCAGCATACTGGCAGTAATACAGCTAACAATAACAGCCGTCACAATGTAAGAGAGGGAAGTAACAATAATTCAGAACATCACAGCAGCAATAGTAGTGAAGGACACCACAGCCACCATAGCAGTGGGGAACATCACAGCCACAGTGGTAAGAAGAGATTAACAAAACAGCAGAAAAAGAAACGTACTATAACAATTGTTTCAATAGTAGCTGCGGTTGTTGTTATTATAGGAATTATGGGTGTTAAAGGCTTATCTGATGCCAAGGGAATGTTAAAGAATGCTAATGAATTAAAGACAGAGATGAATGATATGCTTGGAGCTGTAAAAGCCCAGGATGCTGAGGCAGCTAATACAGCAGTATTAAAGCTTGACAATACAACTTATAAGATAAGCAAGACATTATCAAGCCCATTGTGGAAGATGGCAAGCCACATTCCGGTTGCAGGAAAGTATGTTAAGTCAGTAGATACACTTATAGGACTTGTTGAAGATGCATCAGATGATATTATAAAGCCGGCAGTAGCAACAATATCAGAATACCCTATGTCAGGTCTTAAAGTAGGTGATGGTTTTAGTGTAACAACAATTAATGCCTATCTTGATCTTTTAGAGCAGATACAGCCAGTGGTTAATAATATGACTGCTAAGATGAACAAGGTTGAACTTCCGGGAAGTATGGGAACAATGATATCTTCTTATAGTGATAAGATAACATCACTTATGAGTATGTACACAGATTATGAAGATTACATTCCATTAATGAAAGCATTTATCGGCGATGGAAGTGATAAGGTATATCTTCTTGCTGCACAGAATACAGCAGAAATAAGAGCTGCAGGTGGTTTCCCAGGTTCAATCGGAACAATAAGGGTTGAAGATGGTGTAATGTCAATTGGAGATTTTAATCCTGTTAATGATGTATTGGCAACATATCCACCAGATGAAGCTAATGTTACAAGAAAAGAATTAAAGATATTTAATGATACGTTAATCTATTCAAGAGATGCAAGTTTTAACCCTGATTTTGAAAGAGCTGCTCAGATATGGGCTTTGGCTTATGAAGCTAAGCACGGTGAGAGCGTTGATGGTGTGCTTTCACTTACACCGACTATTATACAGAAGGTTCTTAGAATATCAGGACCAATTACACTTCCTGATGGAACAGAGCTTAATGGTGATAATGCCGTATCAGTATTACAGTATGAGCTTTATTATAAATATCTTAGCGACAGAGGTACTAATGTTGATTATAATGAAGCTAATGAATATGTCGATGGTCTTTTTGCAGAGACAGCCAAGCAGGCAATGGCAGTATTGGTATCAGGCTTTGATTTTAAGAGAATTAATGAATATGTAGATATGTTTAATGAGGGTGTTGAGGAGAACACAATTATGCTCTGGTTCGTAGATGAGCAGGAAGAGCAGTATGCTAAGGACGCAGGTTGTTCAGGAAATCTTAATGATGACCCGGCTAATCCAGAAGCAGGAGTATTCTTCAGCTTATATGAGCCTTGTAAATTAGGCTGGTTCTTAAATATTGATACAGAGATGAGTGAGCCTGTTATTAATGCAGATGGAACAAGAAGCTATGATATTACTGTGACATTAACTAATACAATTAAAAGAAGCAATATAACAAGAGCAGGTGGTTATATTCTTGGTGGATTCGATGGTGGAATAAGAGGATTTGTTCATTTATTTGCACCAGCAGGTGGTACTATAGGTAACTTTGAGACTAATAATGGCCTTAAGATAACAACTGATGAGTATGATAATCTTGAAGTTGGTTATAATGTTGATCTTGTAGTAGAAGCAGGTTCACCACAGGTAATAAAGTATACAGTAACAACAGCAGAAGGCGTTGATACACCACTTAAGATTCGCACAACACCTACATTACAGGCATACAGATAAAACAAGTAAGTATCGAATATTTTAGAAAGTGTTATGAAGGCAGGTTGTAGTGTATACAGCCTGTTGATTATATGGTATATATGAAATAAAAGGGGATGTGAAAAAACTCGATTGAGTTTTTTTACATCCCCAAAAAATGTTCGAAAATTACCCATGGTATATCAGAAGTTTCATCGTCAGCACTTGAAAAATACAATTTCTTTCCATAAGAAAATCTGTAGATGAGATATGTTGACGATTTCGCAACCTGTTTGTAACGTCCGGAAATTTTTTGATACAATACCGTATTAAGTGTATTGTCATTATGCTTTTCCATATAGGTTCTGCCATTTGATTTGAACGTCCGCGATGATGCCTGCACCGTTGTCGTCCTGACATTGGTTATCGCAAAACATCCCAAAACCATAAACAATAACAACAGACATAGTTTCAAATGCTTTCTCTTTGTGTTTTTCATTTTCTTTTTTCTTTTTCGTATTCTTTCAGTTCTTTCAGAGCCTTCTCACCCTGTGGGTAAAGAATGATGATATTAAAGATCGTCATCAGTCCGATTCCAACATCACCAAGATCCCACACAAATGTATATGCTGCAAGGCCGCCGATGAACAGCATCACAAGTGCCAGTACTTTGTATGCAGTCTGTGAAGCCCAGTTATCTCCGAAAAGATATGCAACATTGCATCTCGCATAAAAAAGGATGCCCAGAAACGTCGAAAAACTGAATAAAAACAGCGTCGCCGCAATAAAGATCACACCAAAACGGCCAAGATGATGTTCCATTGCTGTCTGCAGAAGATCCATTCCGGAAAGTCCTGTAACTTTTTCTTCCGGCGCAAGCAGCATGATAAATGCTGTACAGCTGCAGATCACGATCGTATCCACAAATACCCCGAGCGCCTGTACCAATCCGGCTTTGACCGGCTGGTCACATTCTGCCGCTGCTGCCGCACACGGAGCAGATCCGGAACCTGCTTCATTCGAAAACAGTCCACGTTTGATTCCATTCATTAGGACTGCGCCAAAACCGCCGGCTGCTGCCTGTCGGAATCCAAATGCTTCCTCAAAAATTCTTGCAAAAACACCCGGCAAACTTCCAAGATTCATCACAATGATCAGAATCGTGATTGCAAAATAGCATACCGCCATGACCGGCACTACCATATCCAGGATCTTAACTGTCGCATCTTTACGAAGCACTATCACAGCAGCCACAGCAACAAGTACTACCGTCATATAGATCGGCGGAATGGAAAATGCATTTTTAAATGAAGAAACAACAGAATTGCTGATCACTTGACTGATACCGCACCAGCAGATCAGACCGGAGATTGCAAACAACACAGAAATCACCACTTTGTTTCTCTTTTTCTTCTGTTTTTCTTCTACATATGCATGAATATAATACGCCGGACCGCCGCGGTAACCTCCGTACAGCGGATCTTTTTCTTTATAAAGCTGTGCCAGTGTCGCTTCAATAAAAGCTGTTGATGAACCGATAATTGCCGTCACCCACATCCAGAAAACCGCACCGGCGCCGCCTGCCGAAATTGCCGCAACAACACCGACCAGATTTCCCATACCGACACGGGTTGCAGTCGAAACGATCAGTGTCTGAAATGAAGACAGACTGTTTTTTTCTTGTTTCTTCTCAACCAGTGCCTGCACCATATCCGGGAACAGGCGAATCGGCAGAAAACGCGTCCGAACCGTAAAATAAATTCCTGTAGGAATCAGTAAAATAATCAGAAGCGAAATCCCCAGAGTGCTGCCGCCCGGCAGTGGAATCTGCACCAGATCTCCCCACAGAAAACTATATACTTTCTCAATCAGAGTAACTATCATACTTTAAACCCTCTTCCATACTCACAACATCCGGGATACATGCTGCTCACGTCATCTACAACAGCCTGATTCCCGGACAAATTCCATAATAGTATAGCCCATATTAACCCTTAAACGCAAGTACTTTTAGGGTTTAAAGTCAAAAATTTTAAATAATTAAAGCTTTCAACTATGTTTGAAGCCTACAGCATCGTTTAACATGGAATTTCATCAAGTATTGTTTGCATTATCTAAATACCATTGGTTCACTGGTAACTAAGTATGTACCGGATTATCTGAATGAAATCGTTGAGCAGCTAGTACTTTTATGGGAACTGGATACAAGTACATTTGTTTACGGAAGTGGAAAGCGAAAATCCAAAGAACAGCGTCATTATGAACACTTGACTTTCGGAATTATGAAAAACGACCGTTGGTACAAGAGAATTGTCCGAAGAGGTATTCATTCAGTCAAACTGGAAGTTTTACTTGTGGCGATAGGCCACAATCTATATAAATATCAGAAAAAAAGATGAGAAACAGAACTGCTGCATAGATTCAAAAAAAGAATTTCTATGGGGTAGGGGAAGTGCGCTTTCTTTGCGCATGATTTCAGTCATTTATACACAACAGGTACAAAAAGGGAGATGCGAAAAAACTCAATCGAGTTTTTTCACATCCCCTTTTTACTATATAATCAGGAGATTACATTAGAACTTCAAGCTTATATAATAAAGCTGTACGAATGTTGTATTGGGGGATATTATTTACCAGTATATTTCTCTTCACAGTATTTACATCTGTATACCTGCTTAACAGGGTCAGAAAGAACAAATACATGGTCAAGACCCTGTTCAATAGAAGTAATACATCTAGGATTCTTACATTTGATAACATTAGTAATCTGCTTTGGTAATGAAAGTGATTTCTTATCTACTATCTGTCCGTCTTTAATAATATTAACAGTGATATTATGATCGATAAATCCTAATACATCTAAATCAACAAGGTCAAGTCCGCCCTCAATCTTGATAATATCCTTTCTTCCCATTTTACTGCTTCTTGCATTCTTGATAATAGCAACCTGACAGTCGAGTTCGCCAAGACCAAGGTTATTATATATCATCATTGATTTGCCGGCTTCAATATGGTCTAGTACAAAGCCTTCATTAAGTTGTCCTACATTTAACATAATTACCCTCCTATATTTACTTGTTATTAAGACCAAGAAGTGTCATAATAAGAGCCATTCTTACATATACACCGAATTGTACCTGTTTAAAGTAAGCAGCTCTTGGGTCATCATCTATATCTACTGATATTTCATTAACACGAGGAAGTGGGTGAAGAACATACATATCCTCTTTTGCAAGAGCCATTTTTGACTTATCAAGTA
>UMGR01010251.1_pt1 | contig 11811 bp, 3 predicted proteins | sample 1965321 | NCBI WGS metagenome assembly UMGR01 (sample SAMEA4836077, study PRJEB28245) | human gut metagenome | biome: gut microbiome; material: fecal sample | place: Denmark | collected 2008 | reverse complement strand
CTTAGTTCTCGGCTTTTTATCAATAAAAGTTTTTAAGGATATACAGTTTTCACAAGGCTCGTCCACTTTCCAAAAAGAAAAACACTGACATGGATTTTCAACGCAGCCGCTCACTCCATGAGGACCGTCCGCTTTCAGAAGCCTGACAAAATCAAAAGTTTTCCTGAGAACGTCAATTTCCTTTTCTATCTCCGAAGAGGTAGAACTCAGTTGGCTTTCGCTGTTATCATCGCAGGTCCATAATTTGTACACGTCCATATTCACGTTCTCCTTACGCTTAGTGTAGACTTATTGTTGCTTTTTTTACTTTTTTCGACATTATTAACTGATTTATTATACCACACCTCAATCACATTGTCAACCGAACGATACAAATTACAATATTATTCACAATATTAACTCATTCATATTTCTAACGACTTTGCTCTAGTTTTTCATATATTTATCGTCATTCATAAAGTAAATATGGCACTCCACCTCAGTTTCCTCACTGAGCGAGAGCATTTTTCTGAGTATCTTTTCGTAGAAATCAAGCTGTGAACGATATGTCTTTAAAATTCTCTCCTCAAAAAGCTTTCTGTCGGCTTCTTCCTGTATGTTGGTCTTATAGTCGATTATGATAAAGCTTTTGTCTGACATTTTAAGCACAAGATCCATAACTCCGTTGCTGTATTCATTGCCGTCCATACTGTAGAATGGAAGCTCTGTATACACCGCCTGCGCAGTTTTGAGCAATTTTTCGATATCCTTATCTTTCAAAAAGCTGTGCAGCTGATAGTTGATATAGTCCTTATAAAAGCTCTCAGAATCCTGCGAACTGCACTCGTCCTCAAAGTCGAGATACGCTCTGCTGACAATCTTCTGAATTAGCTCATTCTGCTGTGGCGTTTCGTTATACGGAAACAGCTTCCCACGCATATTCACCGCAAGCTCAAAGGCACGATGTACCATATGACCGATATCTATGCCCTTTGGACGTTCATAAGACAGTTTCTCCACTCCACTTGGTATAGTGACTTTTTTGCCGTCCTCAAGGTGGCTAGGAGTGATTTTGCTAACATATTTCTCACTGAGCTTTTTAACGCTTTCATCAAAAGCATTTCGACTGTTGTTCACCTCATCGAATATATCCTTGACGTTTATCTGCACCGCCTGCACAGCACTTTGCGCTGTGGCATTGTTTATCTGCGGCAGTTCTCTGCCTATTTTGCTCATTGTAAGTTTGTCGATCACAGGTTTTTTCCGTTCAAAAGTATACACAAATATAAAAGCCTGCTTTGCTCTTGTGGCCGCAACATATTCAAGCCTGAGCTGTTCGCCAAAATATTTATCCTCTGCCTGCTTCCTCTCATTAGGATAGAATGTCAGATAGTCCATATATGAATAATCGCTTGTTTTCAAAGGTACATAGACCTGTCTTTTAGCCACAAGGTCGGTGTACTTTCCACCGCTGAATTTATGATTTTTAGCCTCCGCCATAATAACGATATTCCCCTCAAGACCCTTTGCCTTGTGAAGATTCATGAGCCTTACGCAGTTCTGCTCACTGCTGTCAAGGATAAGCTCTTTTTCTTTCAGCACAGAAAGCTCGTTTTTCATCATGTCCATAAGCTCGCCGCTTCCTGCAAAATCCTGCTTTTCCCACTTTTCAAGAAGATAGATAAGATTTGAAAGCTCATATTCTCTGTTGCTGGTATTATCGAAAAGAAGCTCAGGAAAATCAAGTATCTTATATAGCTTCGCTATAGGCTCATTGACAGTATCGGCAGACGCCTTTACTGCAACAAGCGTGGCGTCATTGCTTTCACAGTTTTGTTCATAATCGTCTACGTCAATTTCAGCGTCTTCAAAATCGATGCTGTCAGGCCTACATCTCCAAAGGATAGAATAAGCCTTTTCCTTTGCGGTAGGGCTGTAGCTTTCAAAAACGAACTCTGCAAGAGCAATAAATCTTTTCAGCACCAGACTGTTTTTTTGAGGGCGTTTACCCCACATTGTATATGGTATGCCACGATCTGTCAAGACCATTGAATAAAACTCCATTTGAGTTGTGTTCCAAAGAAGCAGAAGAAAATCACTGTATTTTATAGGTCTTTCCATACCCTTGTCGAATATCTTTCCGACCTTCACTAGGTCTGATATTATCTTAGCCACGCTTTCAGCACCTGGATCTTTGACAAAATATGCCCCTCTGATAACATCATCGGAAACAGCCGCAGGCTTATCAGCCTTTGATATCATATCGCTGTATGTCATACCATATTTGCCGTTTATTTCAGGCCGGAACTTTTCATTTACCCAAGCTATAAGCTGCTCATCAGAGCGGAAGTTGTAATCAAGTGAGAAAAACTCGCAGTTTTTTTCGTTATTGTTCTGGAATTTGGCTTTCATTTTGTTATAAAGCCTGATATCAGCATCACGGAAGCCGTAGATAGACTGTTTAGGGTCGCCCACCGCAAACAGCGCACCATCACGGAGCGGGCATTGCCATATATCACCGCCTGCTATAAGCTTGCTGTCGTCTGCACAAAGATACAGCAAAAGTTCAGTCTGCATAACGTCAGTATCCTGAAACTCGTCTATATAAATGCAGGAATACTTGTCTTTGAAAAACGCTCTTGCCTCAATGCTGTTTTTGAGAAGCTCGTGAGTGTGATACAAAAGCCCGTCATTTGAAACGCTCTCCCCGTCTTCACTCTCCTGATAAGCCTTCACAGCCTGCTCTATATACGTTGCCGTCTTGTTGAGGGCATACAGTGCATTTTCCTTCTTTACATTATCAAACCCACTTGGGCTGAAAATAGCCATGTTCTCATTGCTCTTTGGATGATCTTTCTTAATTTTAGTCTTATTAAAAGGCTCAAGGAACTTTTTGCAAGCTTTAAGATTAGCGCAGACTTTTACATAATTATACTTTGGGTCGTAGACATTCATATTATCAGGAAAAAACTTTGTCACATCACCAACAACAAAACCTGCTATATCTTCGTATTTTCCACCCAAAGCACCATTATAGAATGCACGCACAAGACTATCCCTATAGTTACACATTTCTTTATAGGCAAGCTTATTTATGGTGTCAAATGTCACACTGTCATAGCTTTTATCCCTAACAAACTCAACATCTCTGTATTCAGCACACTCAAGAAATGTTTCCATAAGAAAGTTCTTCACACGGCTGTCTCTGAGCTTATATTGATTGCTGTTCAGAAAGCCGAAATCTTCTATGTTCGCACCATTTGTGCGGTAATATCTCTCGAAAAAGTCAGCCTGTGCCTGCTTTGTTTCACCGTCCTCGGCAAGTTTTAATCCCAAATGCAGGTCAGCTTCAAAAGGCTGTTCTGACAGCATACTCAAACAAAAGCTGTGTATAGTGCTTATCTTCATGCGCTGTAAATTCATAACAGCGTTCTCATACAGCTTCTTTTCCTCACCGCTGCATTTTGCGATATTCTCCGTAAGCCCTGCCTGTATCCTCTCATAAAGCTCGTTTGCAGCAGCGTTGGTGAAAGTTATAAGCACTATCTTTTCAACAGGTATACCTGCGCCTATCTGACCTATAACACGCTGTATTATAAGCCTTGTCTTACCTGCACCTGCGCCTGCTTCAACAAGGATATTCTTATCATAACTGTCTTTGTCTATTATATAGCTTCTCATCTGTTCTTCACTCATTCTGTTGCACCCCCTGAACAAACTTCTTCATAAGCAGGACAAAACGTGCATGGAGTAATTTTATCATTCTTATTCACAATACACTTTTTAAAGCCCTCTTCTACTATTTTCTTAAATGTTATTGTTATCATGTTTTCAATTCCAGAATTATTCTTATTGTTAACTACATGGCAATTCCCTTTTTCAAGAATGAAAACATAATCTGCGGAAACGATATCACTTTCGCTCACTTCTCCCACAGGCGTAAGACCTTTTTCAAGCGCAAGGGCATAAATATGATCCTGTGGGTCTTCTGGAAGCTTCTCCCTGAATTTTTTGATATCCTCCGTCTTGTAGTCAACTATCTGGTATGACACCTTTGTGCCGTCTATTATCTTGTCAAGGCGGTCTATCCTACCCCTTATGGTGACTGTATATTTGCCTATCTCCACATCACCGTTGAACGGATACTCGACCTCAACGACCTCACGTTTGCCTGAGTGTATATCGTCGTGCAGTTCGTCAAGATAAGCCTTGATACAATTGTAATATTCATTTCTCTCCCTCTGCGCAACAGCCATATCCACAGGGGGATAGTTACGGAGATAGTTTTTAGAAACGCTCTCGAATATCTCATCAAGCGCCGATGTGTCAACAATTTCAGACACCTCAGCCGCACTTTTGCCCTTAAGCACAGTCTTGGCATAATTCTCCATTATCTCATGTATATACATTCCCTTGACATTGCCTTTGAGCCATGCACTGCGGTCTATATCCACCTCCTGCGGCTTTTCAACATGGGCAATACGCTCATAGAAAAACCTCAGCGGACACTGAAGCATAGTCGAAAGGCTTGTGGCAGAAATGATAAAATGTTTATTTTCGCACATTTCACGCAATATATCTATACGGCTTTTTCTTTGCTTATCAAGATACTCCGTAAGGCTTTCGCTTTGCTTTGCACCGTCATCATGAAGCCCGATTTTTTCTGCCTTGTTAAGGAAAGCACTGTTTAATGATATCTCAGAACGCACGCTCACCTTGCGTCTGTCAGAAAGATAATCATACACTTCTATTTTGTTTACATCAATGCCCTTTTCAGCCGCAATAACAGTATACACTGCCGACGGGCTTTGCGCTCTTATTTCTACGGTATCATAAACACTACAGCTTACAACAAGGTTTGCTCTCTCAGCCATGAGAACAGTTCTCACAAGGTCAGTGAGCTTTCTGCGCTCGATAGCGTCAGAACAATGGTCACGGTTGCCGAAAAGCTGTTCTCTCTCCTTATCGTTAAGCACAGGTGACTCGTCCTGCATGACAGGAAATCTTCCTGTTGTCAGACCAAGAACATATATGTTTTTCATGAAAAGCGCAGAATACCGCCCCATAAGACAGCAGGTAACAGCGCCTTTTGATGCAGGCAAAGAATACCTTGCGTTCTCTGCAATGTCGGTGATCTCAGTCATTGCTTCCTGCAAGCTAAGTTTCTTGTCATAGTCTGCATAAAATCTGTATCTTCCTATCAAAGCGTCCTTTACGCTTGATATGGAACTTCTCTGCTCAGCATTTGTACCTCTCACATACTTATTCACCAAGTTCAGTACGCCACCGTAAAACTCTTTTGCGCTGACATTTTCTTTTTTAAAGACATCAAAAAAGTCCGTAACCACCTGACTATCCCTTGTGCTATACCATTCAATGCCCCAGCCGTTTCCAGAGTTCTGAGCTTCAAGGAATATCCTGCCCTTGCTTTTGGTCTTGCCGTCCTCTATTTCTTTCTCATAATGAAAAACAGGAGAGAGCATTACATCTCTGAATAGGTCAAATCTATAGTCATTTTTGCACCATTTGAGCATTGCCCTGAAAAATGCAACAACGTCACTGTGTCTGCATGAAATGCCCTCAGGAAATTCCACGGGGACTTTGTATTGATCGCACATATTCATGAGCAAGTCCATATACTCATCATCTGGACACAGCACAGCGGTATCGCAAAGCTCGTAACCACTGTTCACGATATGTAGAACAGTTCTCTCCACCTCGTTTGTTACGCCATAATTTCTCCAAAGCTCCGCCTTTTGTGCTAATTTTCTCAGACCATTCTGATACTGCTCATCGCTCATATCAGCCATGTTATCTATCACCGCAAGATCAGGCAAAAGCCCTATATACTCCGCTGTCAGCTTATCAGCTTCTATTTCTTTATCATATGCAAAATGAACGCTGTTCACGTCTGCCTTACCAGCCTTTATAAGACCGCTGGCAATGCTTATGAGCTTTGCACTGTCATATAGTTTGCTGTTTGAAAGCTTGCTTTCATACGCTTGAAAGATCGCTCTTAGCGTGTTGATACGTCTGCTGTCCAAGGACAATGAATCAGGGCCTATACAGTTCATTCTAAGCTCTGATATTGTCTTGAATATCTCCATGCAGGCATTATGGTCGTCGCTTTTGAAATAGCTTATACCGCTTTCATCAATAATACGTCTTACTATCTCACAGCCCTCAGCATTTGACAGTGTTATTATCCTGCTGTCCATATACTCGGCACTGGTTTCGATAATATGCTTTGCATGATCTGCGACTGTGTATCTTTCAAGCCTTATAACAATATTTTCACCGCTTGCGTTCTCCAACATTCTCTCGGCGTTGAGATAATCATTACATATGTAAACCTTTTTAGTCAAAGGGTCTGCTTCATTACAGTCTTTGAGCCACTCTATAAAAGTCATTACGCTTTCTCCCCTAACATAAATTATCATAATAACATTTTACCATAGCAGAAAAATCTTGTCAATCTACAATCAGCGTGTTTGTATACTTTTTTGAAACATAATATTAAAGAAAATTTATTGATAAAATCATACCGCTATGTTAAAATATACTTTGTAAAACTTGCGTGGATTTTTCCTGACAGTATGTCACTTTTCGCCACACAGCAAACAGGCTGTGCGGCTTTTTTTCTGCCCACAGACAAAGGAGTGTAAAAAAATAAATGAACAGTGATTTCATGAAAACAAGACCGATCTTCCCTCTTCTGCTTTCAATGTCCCTGCCAATGGTGATATCAATGCTTGTAAACTCTCTTTACAACATCATTGACAGCTTTTTCGTGGCAAAGATAAGCGAGGACGCAATGACATCGCTTTCACTGGTGTTCCCTGTGCAGAATTTTATAAGTGCCACTGCTATCGGCTTTGGTATCGGCATCAATGCGGTCATTGCCATATATCTTGGTGCAGGCAGAAAGGAAAAGGCTGATATTGCCGCAACTCAGGGGCTTGCCCTTTCGGCTTTGCATGGTATTGTGCTAATGATAATATGTATACTTATAATGCCTGCATTTCTATCTATGTTCACAAGTAATAACAACGTTGTAGATCTTGGCGTGCAGTATTGCAACATTGTATTTACATTCTCTCCTGCATTAATGCTTGCCATTGCATTTGAGAAGATATTCCAATCTGTCGGCAGAATGAAGATAACAATGTTCAGTATGCTCTGCGGCTGTATCGCAAACATAATCCTTGACCCTCTGCTTATTTTTGGCGTTGGATTTTTTCCTGAAATGGGTATAAAGGGTGCAGCACTCGCCACCGGTATCGGTCAGGTGCTGACCCTTGTCATATACATAATAGCATATCTTCGCTGTGAGCTTCCTGTTAAGCTTTCCGCAAAACACAAGCGTCCTGACGGCATGATAATCGCAAAGATGTATTCCATAGGCATTCCTGCAACACTTAATCTTGCACTGCCGTCACTTCTCATATCCGCCCTCAACGGCATACTTGCGGCATATTCACAAAGCTATGTGCTTGTTCTTGGAATTTACTACAAGCTCCAGACCTTTCTTTATCTACCCGCAAACGGTGTTATTCAGGGTATGCGACCAGTTATCAGTTTTAACTACGGAGCAGGCGAGAGGGAGCGTGTGAAGAAAATTTACCGCATTGTTCTTTACATGACAGGTGTGATATTGGCGGCAGGAACTATCATATGCGCACTTTTCCCAGCCAAGCTCATAGGGCTTTTCACGGAAAACGCTGACACTATCGCCATAGGCAAAACAGCACTTCGCCTAATTTGTATCGGCTTTGTTATCTCCGCAGTATCCGTCACCTCATCAGGTGCGCTGGAGGGACTTGGCATGGGCATTCCGTCGCTTATGATATCTCTGTGCAGATTTATTGCAATAATACTGCCACTTGCGTTCTTCCTCTGCAAGCTCACGGGACCAACAGGCGTATGGAACGCATTCTGGATAACAGAAGTCGTCACCGCTTTGATATCTGTATTTATCTACAGATTTTCAGTTTCAAGGCAAAAAGATTTAAAATAAACACCGTTGCCATTCCACAATTACCATTTATTTCTGTTTAACAACTTGTAATTTGCAAAAAAACGTTGACATTTTGCAAAAAAAGTGTTATAATATATCTCACATGCCGCTGTGGTGGAATAGGCAGACACAAGGGACTTAAAATCCCTCGGGGTAAAACCCGTACCGGTTCAAGTCCGGTTAGCGGCACCAGAATAAAAGCTCTTAGGTCGTCTTGCGATCTAAGAGCTTTTTTAGGTTACTTATCTACAAATTTTTTTCGGAATCAAGATCAACTTTTAGTGCTTCAAGCATTTCAATATGCTTGTCTGACATCTGTCCATTCTTGTATTTTTTCTTCTGAGAATTGAGCCATACTGCAATGCTGTTTTCTGATCCTTTTATTTTTCTTGTGAGAGGCATTCTCCCATTTTCCGCAATGAAAGATCTCAATTCTTCGTATCTTGTCAGCCACTGTTTTTCAAATCTGTCATTTACTTGTGGCTCTATGCCTATCTTTTTGAGCTTTTCTATTTGTTCAGACGTTCTTGATGTGCTATCTTTTCCATTTACTATCTTTTGTTCGCCATTGACCCAATTACACAGCTCACTGCCGTCAACAATAATACCCTTTTTGACGCTTGCACCAACGCCATGCTCATCAAAATATCTCACTGCTTCTTCATACATTATATCCCAATGTGATATCAAATTATCAAGAACAGTTTTAGGGTCAAGTTCATTGAACATTTCTACTCTTTCATCACTGAATACTCCGTTTTGGATAAAATTTCTCTGCTGACGTATCCAATCAATGATTTTTATCCCTTTGTATTCTGCCTTAGGATCGAGCTTTTCGCCTTTATGCAGTTAAAGATATTCCTTTACTATCTCGTATTTAGCAAGCCATTTTGTCATATTTGCCTTATATATCCATGACTTTTCGGCTTTAAAGGGATAACCGATATCGTCAAATTTTTTCATTTGTTCTTTGGTAAGCTCGCCTTTTTTATATGCTCTTTTTTGCTTGGAAAACCATAAAGACAGGTCAGTGCCGTCATAGGCAGCATATTTTTCTGGGAGCCGTTTTGTATCGTTTTTTTCAAAATAAGCCTTTAATTCTTCATAGCGATACTCCCACTCATCTTCAGCGTCAAGAGGAAATCTCAGCTTTCTGAATCTCTCCACATATTTTTTTGCAAGCTCGCCTCGTCTGTATCGTACTCTGCAATTGGATATCCAGTTTCCTAGGCGATATCCGTCGTCACACACAGTTATTGCCCTTATTTTATATATCCCTTTTTCAGATATAAATTTCTCAAGATGCTGAAAACCCTTTTCATAAAGACTAGCATTCTCTATCTCAGACAAATTGTTCCACTCTATCCCGAGCTTATCCAATAATTCTATCCTATCCTGTGAAAGAACGCCTTCTCTTTTCTGCACACGCTGTTTGTATATCCATATGCCAAGCTGAAATTCATGATATACAGCGTTCTGAGGCACGCTTATGTTTCCATATTCTTCGTAATATTGCTTTGCAAGCGAATATCTTTCATTCCATATATGTTCATGATATGAGATATCTGAAAGAAGTCCTATTGCCTTAAGCTTTTCTATCTGTTTCTCTGACAATCTTCCCTCTTTGGCATACTTTTTTTGTCTGCTTATCCATGTTTTTATACTTGCACTGCTAACAGTTAAGTCATCAGAAATATCTGTGTTTCCGTGTTCATCATAATATTTTTTCAGCAGTAAATACTTTTCTTCCCAACGTGAAGAAGTTGCATCAAAAACAAAGTCTATACTTTTCAGCTTTTCAATGCGAGCGTCTGAAAGTTTGCCATCTCTATACAAAATACGCTGTCTTTCCACCCATGTGTCTAGACAAGCACCATTTTTGGTTTTATATGAAACAGGAATGTTGAAATTATTGTTATCCTTATAGTATTCCGTAAGTTCACGAAACATATCATTCCATTTTCTGTTGTTTCTATCGTCCCAACTCATTCCGAGTTTATCAAGGCGAGATATTTGCTCGGCTGTCAGAGAACGTGAACCTGTCCGTCTTGATTTTCGCATACTGTCGAGCCAAACTCCAAGACATATTCCCTCGCTGTCTACATACTTTGCAGGAACGTCCAGGTCACCATTTTCACGATGATATCTAACGGCGGCCTCATAGTTTTCTTCCCAGAGATAATCAGGCACGTCCCATACCATTCCTATCTCATCAAGCCTTGCGGATCTTTCCTCACTAAAGCCCCATTTTCTGATACCATTTTTCTTTGCCATTCGCTGGGTGACTAACCACTGGCCAATGTTTATTCCATTTTCATTTACATATGAATATGGTGCTAAAAGATTGCCGTTCTCCTCATAATACTTTTTAGCGGCTTCATAATATCTTTCCCATGACAATTCGCCTATTGACTGCCAGCGCATACCAATAGCGTTAAGTGCATCTATCTGCATCTGCGTAAGAGGTTTTCCATTATGAGTTCCTCTGTAAAGTCCTCTTTGTGTATTTATCCACAAGCCAAGGCTGTAGCCGTCTTCTGTAAAATATGTCGCAGGTATTTCAAGGTCACCGTTTTTTTCATAATAAGCTTTTGCCTTTTCATACATGATATCCCACGAAGCTGAAAGGGACTCCTCAAGCTTATCGAAAAGCTTTTTGCAGTCTTCAACTTTATCAATAAGCTCAAAGTTATCATTTACTACCATGCCCTCGTTATCATGAGAACGATAATAACGAACAGCAACTTTCATTTCTTCTTTGATAGAATCTATGCTGTAAAGATTTTCAATGTTATTGACAATATCGAAAATAACAGGTCTTTGTGACTTCCCTGCACTTAGCGCACGTCCGATCTGCTGTTTATAGATAATTGGAGAGATAGTCGGACGCAGAAGAATAACACCTGAAACATCGTCAACATGAACGCCCTCGTTAAGCATATCTATGCAGTATAGCAATTTAAGGTGGTCAGAATTATCCTCCTTAAATTCATGAAAAGCCTTGCTTGTTTCAGGATCATTGGAATAAGCTTCATAAATATGAGGCCTTTTATCCACCTTATGAAACCATTCGTCAGCCTTGTCTATCATATCGTCCATATGCTCACGATTTGCACAGAAAACGATATATTTTCCTGCTCTGTTTTCCATATGCTTATCAAAAATATCATCAAGCTTTTCTGCTTTATCTAACGCCCTGCGAAGTGCTTCAAGATATTCCTCAGCCTTGTCACGCATAGACTTATATCTTGCATTTTTTACTCTTTTTTCATATTCGTCAAGATCCTTCTGATATGAAAATATCGAGAGAATATATTTAGGCGGATCAAGGATACCACGAACGATAGCGTCACCCAAAGTCATTTCACTTGCGATATTTCCGTCAAAAAGCTCGTCTGTCATATCACGCTGGTTATCAAGATAACGTATTGCTGTGGCAGACAGACCTAACAGCGGTGTATCCGGATACATTTCAAGCAATTTCTGAACGCCCATGCCCCAATATTCCGCACCGCATCTGTGAAATTCATCGAGTATTATGTAATCAGGTTTTATCTCCGAAAAATTCTCGTCAGATAAAAGCATAAGCTTGGCGTAAGTATAAAATTTCACATTCTGCGGCTCATATCCACCGCTTGCCTCTTTTAAATTCTCAAGCTGCGTCTGATAGATATACCTTGACGGAGAAAGCCAACATATTATCTTATCGGAGTTGTCATAGCAGAGTTTAAAACCGATAAAACTTTTTCCTGTTCCGGTAGGGTGAACTACGGCTGCTTTATTTCGTTCAGCAAGCATTGACACCACAGCTTTAT
>UMGR01006632.1_pt1 | contig 12242 bp, 10 predicted proteins | sample 1965321 | NCBI WGS metagenome assembly UMGR01 (sample SAMEA4836077, study PRJEB28245) | human gut metagenome | biome: gut microbiome; material: fecal sample | place: Denmark | collected 2008 | reverse complement strand
GGCGAGCCGGAAGCCATGAAGTTCATTGAGAAGCGCTGCGTAAAGTTCCGCCCGTTCGCCATAGGACTTCGCAAGACCAATATTTACGTTTCGGCGCAATGTCCGGTCAGGCGCCCCTTTAATGACGGATACAAGCTTGGCTGCACGGATACGTTCAGATTCGCCTTGACTGTTCTCAGCCTCGAAGTCAACCCCTTTTTGGAGCGCCTTAAAAACAGCCCCAAGCGGCAGAAAACACTTTTCTTCGAAGTCAGAGAGCCACTCACGATCGCTCGGCGAGAGCTTTCGGTGCCACTCATTTTTTCGCTCGCAAATCACAAAGCGCCAATCAGCGAGCGGCGATGACTGCCAAAGCGCATCGTCTGCCGGCAGGGCTTCAGCCGCCTCAAAGAGCGGCAGTGCCGCGGCTTCAAGTTTGACTTGGAGCGTACCCACAGCACCTGCTGCTGCAGAAGCTTCTTCATCACCCGCGTCCTTTGCCCCCTGACACTTCGCAAAAGCAGCGAGCGACGAAATTAATGTATTGGCTTCATCGAACTCTTTGAAATGATCAGCCAGCGCCTCACGGGCAACGGGCCGTTCCATGGAATGGAGCGCATTAAGAAGTGCCGCCGCGCGTTCAATGCTTTGATTCCACTTCTCTGAACCGACCGAGCCGTAGGCGTCATCCATCGACCATTCAGGAGCCTGAAGAATGCTCTGCAGATCCTTCGTCATTTTTGTTATTTCCTATTTGTCGAAGTCATCAATTAAAGAGAGAGCCAGAAAGCGAAGATGTGGTGAGCAATCAAGCCTGCGATCGAAGGCACGCTTGCACGCTTGACGAGTTCAAGCGGCGACATTTTGAGCATTGCAGCAATGGCGACCACAACGCCGGCAACTGGCGAAAGCGGTCTGGCAATGGTTGAAGCCTGATGCATCGGCAAAACGAGCATCACCGGGTTGACGCCCATGTCCTTGGCGATCTTCGGCACCATTTCGATCAGCGGGTAAAAGGACGCGCCGTTCGAACCCGTAATGATGGTGACGAGCGTCGTGATCACTACGAAAAGGATGGACATGCCGATCGCACCGGCACCGACTGCGCTCGAGAGGTTAACGATCGCATCCACCATGCCGAGTGCCTTGAAGCCTTCGGCAAAAATACCGGCTGCAATAACGAGAGCCACCACACCGGACATGGCCTTGCCCATGGACATGAGAAACGCCTTCAGTCCGGCCCCCAATTTCTCGATGCTGCCGCGCCAGCGCACAGCTTCACAAATCATCGCAATCGCAACGCAGAAGAACATCAGGGTTGTGATGTCGAGTTTGATGGAGTCGATGCAGTAGCGGGAGAAAACCACTACAAAGATCATCGGCAGGAAAGGCAGAATGGCGTAGAACTTCGGCGCCGCAGTGCTCGGCTTCTTCACATCCTCGCCTTCAAAGACAAGCTGCTCGCCCATATGTTCTTGGGGATTCCAGCCCTCGCGGCGGTCGAGATACTTCTGCCAGAAAACATGGGCAAGCCCCATAACCAGAACGGTGGGAAGCGCTGCGGGAATTTTGAATACAAAAACGTAATCAAGAATCGAGAGCGAGCAGGCCTTCGCTGCAGCCGCAGTTGAGCCGCCGATGAGCACGAGTGAAGCTGCGCCGGAGGTGACAAAAACCGCACCGATTGCCTTCTTGTTCATGCCGAGGGCTGCAAGCGCCGGGCCCATCAATGCAAGGCAGAGCACGCCGAGACCCACTGCGGAGGTAATCTCCATGGAGACCGCCTTGCCGAGAAGGAAGGCCAGAAACACCAGCGCATAAGGGCTCTTGATGATTGAAAGCGGCTTGATCGCGATATTCACAAAAGCATCATTTGCACCGATATGGGTCATATAGGAGGCAAAACCCACCATCGTCATAATGAGAAGGCCCAGGCCGGCGAGACGAGTCGAGAACATGTAGCGGATGAACTCGATAATGTTCAGGTAGTCGTTTCCAGTCGGAAGCGCTTTTTTGGGCATAAATGTGCCCGTATCAAAGAAAACAGAGAAAGCAAGCATGGCAACGCCGCTTGCAATGAGAATAAAGGGCGCGTACTTCCCTTTTACGATCGCCCATCCGACGAGGACGAGTATGATGCAACCGAAGATAATTCCGGCCATGAAAGTCTCCTGAGATCAGACTGCAGCCAGGATCCGGGTCGTGTTTTTCCGGCTATTTACGCCCGCTGCACTCTTTCAATGCATTCCATTCTGCTCAGCCGCCTGCACCCTGCCTAGGGTTTGTCGGGATGGTCAGACTGCTTCCGGGGGTACTCCCGTACCTCCCATTGCATAGAGCCAGAGCAAAATGCGGTGATCCGCCCCCTTCCAGCACCATCCAATTTCTGTCACACTGACGTTAACCCTTGTCCGATAGGTGGTTCTACTACCACCGCTTTTTCTATGAAACAGACCAACGCCCTGCCCTCCTGGGCTGACGACGGTGCGGCCAATGTCCGCAGCGCCAAGTTTCAGGAACTCTCCTTCAGTCTTGACGTGACGCTCGGCGCTTTGGCTGGAGCTACGGCAGCCGCGGCTGAGAGACCTGGAACCTATCCGGAAGTCCTCCAGCTTTTTGCGCGAGGCCAAGATCTCGTGAAGACGCTGCGGACGATCTGCCGCGCACATCTTGGTCTTTCTGCAGCGGATACGGCAGCGGTCAAAGCCAGGGGGGATATCGGACACAAAGCCGCAGAGCTCAACAAACTCGTTGAGCCCATTTTTCACGATCTCGCTGAGCGTGCATCCAGCGACCCCATTTTTAGCGCTCACCCCGAACTGCGCCTCTGGAAAGAGGCAAGACGCCTGCGCGGCACTATTCTCGACGACCTGCCCCCCGACAAAGCGTCCTTTGCAAATGATGTTTCCGCATCGGTGCTCGAACCGGTTCGCGCTTTGCACACCCACCTCACGAGCACTATGGCGCTCAATGTCAAGGACTCTGACGGCCATTCGCGTATCCAGGGCTTCGGCGCAAGCATTGCTGTTCTCAAAAATGCAGATGATCCTGTATTGAGGCGCACAACTTTTGAGGCGATGAATGCTTGGTTCGCATCACACTCTCCGAGCTTTCTGGATGTTCTCAACGCTCACACAGGATTTCACCTTGCGCTCTTAAAGCTCGCCGGAGAAGAGCTCTTTCCCTATGTCATGCGTTCTGAACGCATGGATCTGCGCGTCTACCGAGCACTCTTTAATGCCTTGGAGGCCCGGCTGCCGCGCATTCGGCTGGCTGTTTCGCTTCGGCAGCGCGCTTTTGGCGATGGCCCAATGAGAGTTTGGAATCTCCTCTCGCCGTCGCCAGACGCGCTATATACAAAAGGCCGATTTTTTTGGGGTGCCATTGAGGATCTGAAACTCGCTTTTGCCCAGCTCGACCCAGAATTCACCAAATTCCTCGACACTGCTTCGCATTCGGGCTGGATTGACGCACATGGTCAGTCGATGAAAACCGGCGGCACTTGGTGTGATGATCTGCCGGCTCTCGACGCCGTCAGGATTCTTGCAAACTATCTTCCCACGCTCTCGGGTGAAGCAGCATTGTCACACCTCCTTGGCGCGGCCTGGCATATGCAGGTGCTTCATCAGGCCCCCGCTCCCGCGCGAGTGCCGATGCTTGCAATGACCGAACTCGCCGGAAACTTTAGCGAAACCGTTCTTTCCCGGTCGCAGCTCCGTGCTGCAGTGAATACGCCGGAGGAAAAACTTCACCGCTGGCAGATGCTCAAACGTCTCACCAACTGCCTGCTCACGATCCCTGCGCGCCACCGTCTTTTGAAGCACATTCTCCTTGAACGTCAGAAAGGTCTGCTGTCGCTCGAAACGGTAAACAAACTGTCCGTCGAGTCATGGCATCACTATTTTGGGGATGCTGCAGTGGGTGAAGACCGCTATGTCTGGGCCTATAAAACGCACTTCTACCGCACGCAGCCCGTCTTCTACGATTGGCAATACACTTTTGGTTTTCTGCTCTCACAAGTGCTGGCTGATCAGTTTGAGCAGCACGGAACCAGCGCCTCCGGAGCCAACCTCAAATCAGTATGGATTGACAGCGCCACGCTTCCCGCCAACGACTTTGCGGCGAAACATTTGCACGCTGACCTCGCCAGTCAGGCTTTCTGGCTCAGAGCAGTAGACCGTGCGCTTCTGCCTGTCAAGCGGCTTGAAAACAAAACAGATTATTTCTCTTCATAGACGGTCACCCGTCCTGCAGGAGAGGAAACCAACGCCGGCGGGGAGATTGCTGTTATAGGCTTCTCGAGTGAGTAACACATTGAATGAATGGCGGTCCTCGATTCTGCGGATGAATAGTCTAGGCAATGCTCTTGCGTAATTCGACGATTCCAAACACCTTGCAAATCGCTATTAAGGCTCTTCAGGATGTCCCAAGCCCTTAGCAGGATAACGAAAGGTATTTTCAGTCGATTAGCTTCCAAGTTCTCTAAAGTTAAATTCACATCAAAACAGCTAGACCATGCTTGTCTAATACATTCATTAAAACGATAACCGATGGAATTATTGGATTTTTCCCGCATTCCCATTTTGAAATAGTGGAAACTGATGTACCCAGGAGCTGCCCTAGCGCCGCCTGAGATAAATTTAATTTTCGGCGAATCTGAGCAAACTGACGTCCATCCATTTCTGTTGACACCGCCGCCATTGGAAACTGCGCACTAACACGTTCATATTCTTTTTTATCAATCAATTTCTGAGCATAGAGAATTTCATTAATATCATTAATACTCTCTCTCAACGCATCTGACATTTTGACAGACATCTTAAACTCCTTGAGTTGTCGAAGATTCATCTAAAATCTGAACTAAAGAACCATTTGCAATCAATTTTTCGATAGCCGCATATTCTAGTTCTAACAGAAGTGCAGTTTGCTGTTTCAAACATCACAATTGATCACTAGGAATATTGGCAAGATCACTCTTTATCCAAATTGCAAGAATAAACTATCGCCCATTGAAACAACTAGCAATAATTGTTCGCAAACCGCCCGATTTACCTCGTTCTTCAATAGGGATACGTTTTTTATATAAATTTGAACCTAAATCAGCATCTGTCAACCCTGCTGCAATTTCGGCACAGGCTGCTGCCATCATTTCATCCGAGCAATGAAGTTTACGCATTGCCCTCGCAACTCCTTTTAAAGCCAAAATTGCCATCAACCATCACCATATGATGAAGAGATATAGTATGCAATACTATAGCATGAAAGCCTATCTATTACGCACTTCACTATCACGATCCCGCAGAACTGCTTGGAAGATAACCTGACTACCCACAACTTCACGCATTCGATCTAAAGAAAACCCCCGAACCCGAAGATCCGAGGGCGAAAGCGATGCCGCATCTTTCCAATGCGGCATGGCAGAGATTGTTTTTTGAAACTCGAGCGGCTTAGAAGCGATAGCTCATGCCGACCGAATAACGGTAGTCTTCTTGATATTCCGAACCGTTCGCGCGTTCAAGCGTGCCGTAGAAATTAAGGTTCTTCGACGTGTTGAACTGAGCACCGATACCGTAGGAAACCCAAGTTCCGCCGATGTCAACGCTGAGATCGCGGGAAACGCTGCCGAGTGACGCCGTGTAGTCTGCATCACCCAGGAAATCGTGATTGACGGATGCATGAGCGTAGACCGTACCGGCACCGTCAGCGAAGGACGCACCGATACGAGCACCGAGACGACCAACCAGCGTCTGGAAGTCATCCTGCTCAACTCTCACGTCATTGGCACCGGTGAAATCATCACCCTTTACGAAACCGTAAGCGAGTTCGGCCTGAGGTTCAACATAGAACGTGTCGTTGAGCTTCCAGTGGTAGCCCACTTCAGCAGAAAGTCCGAACGTCGTGTTGTTGTAGGACCCCTTAAATTCGCTCGCATCGCTGTAGGCAGTGATGTCCGTTGAGAGACGGCCAATACGACCCACAAAGTCAACGTACGCTCCGCAGTCAAAGAACCCGGAAAGGTACGCCGCGAGCGAATAGCCGTCAGAATCAGCGGAACCGTTCGAGAATTTGCCTTCACCGTCCGTGTAGCTGAAAGCGCCGCCCACAAGCCAGGTGTTGTTGATGCGGTAGTCACCGCCCGCCTGAATCGAATTGGCTTTGAAGTCAATCGACACATTGTCGTCGTAGGAGCTGTCGTAGCCGTAGACGCGGGCCCATGCACCAATCGTCGTCGAGGAATCACGAACGTCGCCAAGGCGCTGGCTGATGTGGTTCACTTCGTTGCGCCACTGGACAAGCGTCATAGCGTTGTAGTTGCCGAATGCGTCCAACGACTGGTTTGTCGTGCGGGAGGTGATATTGCCGTTTTTATCGGAAATCCAAGAATCAGACAAAGCACCCGCTTCACCGATTAGAGTGTAATCATTGCTGCCGCCAATATTTATATTATCCAAAATAGCATTTACTGCTTCATCAGCGTTTGCAGCAAAAGTATCATTCAGATCGCCAGCAGCTTTTACACGAAGATTATCAATTGTATTATTGACTAAAGATACAGTTTTTCCTTCTTTAATCAGAGCATGTAATGTAATTTCAGAGTTACTACCTTTCATCGTTCCAGCAGAAATTTTACTCCCTGAACTCAAATCGAGATTTTGATTATGCAGTTCTACCGTTCCTGCCTCGGCTTTTACATCACCAATAATTGCAGTTTTGCCGATAGAATTATCAGACGAAGATGAGATAGATAAAACTGAATCCGCAGCTACTTGAGCCGCAGAAGCCGCACTCCCAACACCTTTTAATGTTATCGAGTCAGAAATTAGATTTGTTTGAGCATTCTCAACAGAAACGGCTGAAACCTTACCAGAAATACTCAGAGAACCATTTTTGGCCTCAATAAATTGCGATGCATTAGTACCCTTTTCTACACTATTTACCAAACCAACAGTACCGCCATCTATTGAAATATCCCCATTTTTCGAAACAAATTCGATGCTGGTTGATTTCGCAGATTTACCTTCAATGATTTTCGTTGAAACAGCGACACCCGAAGCCGATGAAATGGCGATATCTTTATCGGCATTAATTTCTAGCTGCAAATTGCCATTACTTCCATAATTAGGTCCATATCCATAATTCAAAACACCCACTGCAGTAGATTCACTATCAGTATGAATCATCACATTTTGGGCCAAAATTTTGGTGGATATCTGCTTGTCAGAAAGGTCTCCGTAATTAGAGACTAGAAGTGCAGATCGTGCTTTAGAATAAAGCACTACATTATTGGCATTGATAGAGACCTTTGATCCTGATGAAGCACCGGTTCCACCTTGATTTACAATTCCATTGCCTGTAACGTAAACTTTAAAATTATCCACAACATTACTATCTGATCCAATATTTAGCTCACCTTTTATTACATTAAAGGCCGGCGCTCCAAAAAATCTATCATCTTCCGATGTTCCAAATGAAATATTTTGGATTTTATCAAAAGATAACTTGCCGTTTGTAATTAAAACAGCGGGTTTATTTTTGCTTATATTATCATCATCTAAAACTACATCATCACCATTAGTAAATGATACTGTTTTATACCCGCTGATAAAATATGAATTATTTTGATTAACAGTAATTTGCGGAGTTGCCTTATTACTATCCTCGACGCCTGCCTCCAGGTGAGATAAAGTGAATTTCAATTCACTGACATTTTCTTCAGTTGCAACGGAATTTCCATTATTCAATATTGGGGCAGCTGCGACCCCCCCCCCCGATGGTCATTATCGAAGTCACCAAAATGGCAATGTACGTCTTCTTCATTTGAATCAGCCCTTAATCACATTAAAACAAGAAATTAAAGACTCACCAGCAAGGAGCAGTCTCCAAACTGTATAGAGCTCATCGGAACGCATGAAGTATGTTTCATTGTGTCTACCTTGCATACCGAACCTCTTGCAACTCTACCCAGTCCAGCAAGTTTCAGCAATAAATAAACATTTGTTTTCATGTCAAAACCTAACTACCGTATCTGATTACAGTAATGAAAACAAATATATGTGACCTCGCATCTTCCTTCTTCGAATCACTTTGTTGCTGTTTTAATACCGTCGTTTACTTTCACGGTCCTAATAAAAACAGAGCTGATAGTGCACTGAATATGCCATACCAGTATCTACCTATCGCTTGATACCCGTACATCCTCGGCAGTTGTGGAATATCAGGGTTTTGGGAAGCACAACACGATCAAGATGACCAACATTCACGAATATTTCAGATAAAACATCGGATTCTGCATGAACTCTGACTTCAACATGTTGAAAGCTCCATCGGGTAGTTCAAGCTGATTATCGCTGTGGACATTCTCCAAAATCCTTGATTTCGATGTCGGCAGAGACCATCACGCTGACAGGCATCGGGAAGATGTTTTGATCGTCGATTTCGGTGTTGAAGCCGTCGGTAGAGAGACGTGAGCAGCGCAGAGCCAAGTGCGGAGTGGTGTTGACCGAACCGGCATTGGTGAGCATTTCACCGCGCACGCCTAGCGTAAAGCATCAACGTCTTCAGAGAAGTCGCCGAAGCCGTAGCCCGATTCCGTGACGTCGTGGGAGGCCTGGAGGTAGCCGATATCGCCGGCGACGTTCCAGATGTCCGCAAACGTCTTCGAACCGTAGACTGAGAACCCGACGAGGTCGGAATCCATCGAGGTCTTGGCGGTGGGGCCTTCGCTGTCGGTGTCGACCGTGCAGATCGTCAGCTTTTGGGGTAGCCAGTAACATCCGTGACATTCCTGCTATCGAAGTTGCTATCGTTGCTAAGAACCAGACATTGACACCCTTAGCGCGCTACGTAAGAACGGAGGTTCGAGAAATAACGGCGTCAGCCCTCTGATGGACGGCAGTGCAAGAAAAAAAGGTCGTTGCAGCCAGACTTCTGCGAGATGAGAAGTTAACCTACCCTGTCAGACGTTTCGTTTTCCTCTCATATACCAGCCTCAGGCCTACTGCGACCGAAGAGATAACGATAAAGAGCAATGCCAGGTACCCGAAGGCCCTAGCGTTGAGTTCCATGTTGAGTCCTCAAAGTGTTAGCGGACAGCATAAGATACCCCCGTGCGGACATTTCCTGACCCCTCTTCAACGCAAGAGAAATTAACCGTGAAGGTTCAGAAGAAATCGTTGATGATTACGTCTTTCAGAAGACGTCCAGTCATCATGCTTACCCCCCCCCCACTCAAATTGCTCAAATCGAGGCCCTCGCTAGTCAGGGAATGCCGTTTAAACGAATTCAACGGATGACTGGCATCAGCCGCAACACCATTAAGAAATAGGTTCATAGAGCCAACGAACCGCTGACAGAACGTCAAAAGGTTGCAATGCTCTCGACAAATTGAAACCTGTGATCCAGAGAAAGTTCTTCGCTGCAGAAGGCAACTGTGCTGTCGTTTGCCGTCAGATGAAAGACGAACATCAGATCTGCATTAACGAACGACGCATGCGTCGTTTCTGCTCTTCCTGGCGTGAAGAACTCAAGGGTTCCGGGAAAAAGTACGAACGCTACGAAACTCAGCCCGGTCAGCATCTCCAAATCGATTTTGGTGAACGTGATGTTACGATCAACGGCGCAACGGTGCGGGTGCACATCTTCGTTGCCATCCTCGGCTATTCACGCCGCATCTTTGTCAAAGCCTATATCGCCGAAAATCAGGCCGCATGGTTTGACGGCATCGAATCCGCATTCACCTACTACGGCGGAATTCCGCTTGCGATTGTTTCTGATAACTCTCGATGCCTGGTCAATGAGCATCACAATGGGTTGATCAAGTGGAATGAGCGTTATGAATCGCTCTGCGCATATTGGAAGATCAAACCCATTGCCTGCCGCGGATACCATCCCGAAGGCAAGGGAAAGATCGAAAGAGCTGTCCGCTACGTGAAAGGTAATGCTCTTGTCGGCAAGGACTTCGGGAGCCTGAGCGAACTAAATCGGTGGCTGGAACGATGGTGTTTGACTGTCGCTGACGAACGAGAGATCAAAGGCCTGTTCGAAGGGCCTAATACCCCTAAGAAGCGCTTCTGGATCGAGAAAGGCAAGCTCATGAAGCTTGAACAGCCAAGAACGATGAGACTCCGAGAGGAGACTCGTAAAGTCGATAAAACAGGCCTTATCCAAGTCGACGGCCGTCACTATCGAGTGCCTGACGAGTACTCACAGAAAGACGTCCAAATCCTCATGGATGACCACTCAATCATGGTTTATCGAAAAGGCGACTTTGTTATCGAGCTGGATAAGGAAACGTCAGTATATATGCCACACTGCAGCGCGTAGTCGATCCGAATAAAGACATCTCCTATCAGATCAATCAGGCTTACTGCAGCAACCCCTGGATCCGTTCCGGCAGTGTTTATGACAGCGTCATCCAGGGAGGCGAGTGATGACCAAACGAGAAACCGATGTGAAGCTGCGGGCTATGGCTACACGCTTATGTTTGGCTCTGATGCGTGACCGCATGGAAGAAATGTTGGAAACCGCAACCGAAGCCAAAATGACTCCGCGTGAAACGCTGGAGTATTTCTCTGGAAAGGAAATTGATCAACGTGAAGCGAATCGAGTCAGGCTTGGCGTAATGGCTGCTCACTTTCCCCAAGTCTGTACATTCGATGCATTCGATATGACGGCGCAGCCGTCATTAGATCCCGGAACTATTCGAGAACTGCGAAGAATGGAATGGATCTCGAATGCAGAAAATGTGCTGTTTATGGGTCCGCTCGGGGTTGGTAAGACTCATCTGGCAATCGCTTTAGGGCGTGAAGCTGTCAATAAAGGACATTCAGTTCTGTTCTTATCTTCCGAAAATTTAAAGAAGATTTTAGATAAGGCGGTTCAAGATCAAACGGCGGCAGACAAGCTGACGATCTTATCCAAGCCTAAATTACTGATCATTGATGAGCTCGGATACGTGCCGTTCTCTCCGGAGGCAACGCATCTGTTATTTCAAATTATGAGTTGGAGATACGAGACAAAAAGTACGATCATCACTACCAACCGACCGATTGCAGAATGGGGGCTGGTTTTAGGCGATCCGATGGCCGCAACTGCAATCATCGATCGTTTGATGCATCACTGCACTGCCATTGCAATCAATGGCGACAGCTACAGGCTGAAAAAACAAGCTAAAAAAATTGCTTAACCAATAACCTACAAGCTGCAAAGGAATTAAACCCTAAGTGGCATAACTATAGGGGTCAAGATTTGTCCGCTATGGGGGCAACTTACCTGATCGTTGACAATGATGTATTATGTTTATAGTCTATATTGCACGAGAAAATCTCTTGGCATCTTTTATCTTCATGCAAGGTGGATTAAGTCATGTCATTAGTGTTGTAAGGGGGATAGGCCGACATATTTTTTGAAAACACCAAACACAATTACTGAAGTATTGATGTTGAATGTACCAACTTCTCATGGCGTCGAAAATGGAAATTAACATAGCTGATGACTTTAACCTTCAGGCAATAGCTAATAGTGGTCAAGCTTTCCGAGCGAAAGAAATTGATAATGATATTTATAGGTTTATCATTAGAAACCATATCCTATATATCAATGAACTGAGTTCAGGAAAATTTAACATCAGTTGCCCGAACGAAGAATGGCATTCTATTTGGGAGCCATATTTCGACTTGAACCGAAAATATGAATCATTTAGGGACTCCATTTTTCCAAAAGATAAGTTTTTACTTAAAGCATACGACTATAGTAAAGGTATACGGATACTAAAGCAGGATCCCTGGGAAACTCTTATCTCTTTCATTCTTTCACAACGTAAGTCCATTGAGGAAACAAAAATAACAGTAGAATCTTTAGCATCGACGTTCGGAAAATCCATAATTACACCATATGAAACGATCCATTTATTCCCCTCTGCTATTGAAATTTCCAAAGCATCTACAAAGGAACTTGAAAAATGCAAGTTGGGTTACCGATTGTCATATATTCAAGATGCTATACAAAAGGTAATGTCCGGCATTGTGAACCTTAGGTTAGTCGAATGCTACTCCGACGTTAATCTTATAAAGACTTTAATGCAGATTAAAGGTGTAGGATGTAAAATTGCCAGTTGCGTCGGATTATTTTCATACGGAAGGACTGGCCTAATCCCGACTGATACTTGGATTAAAAAGGTTATCGATAAGCGCTATGGAGGGAATGACCCTCTACCATCGTATGGAGAAATTGCCGGAATAATGCAACAATATATTTTTTATTAT
>UMGR01003517.1_pt1 | contig 12609 bp, 9 predicted proteins | sample 1965321 | NCBI WGS metagenome assembly UMGR01 (sample SAMEA4836077, study PRJEB28245) | human gut metagenome | biome: gut microbiome; material: fecal sample | place: Denmark | collected 2008 | reverse complement strand
CAGAAGATGGTCTTTCTATAACTTCTCCTGCCGCTATTTTATTAATTGTATTCTGATCAAGTAACTGAATTCCCATATTAACCCTCACTTCACATTAATTCTCATTAACAAAGTATCTGTTCTTAACCTTGCCCTGAAGCTTATAAAGAATATTAAGCGCATCGATTGGTGTCATATTGCTTATATCAAGCTCTTTTATATCCTTTATTATATCATCGTCCTTTACAGTATCAAAAAGTGTCATCTGCTTTACTTCCAGTTCATTGACCTTCTTATAACGGTCATTCATCTTCTCCACTTTCTTTGAATACTGTGCAATATCCTTTGCCTTTTGTGATATATCTGCATCACTGAGTTCTACAACAAGTTCCTTAGCCCTGTTTAATACATTTTCTGGAACACCTGCTAATTTGGCCACCTGTATTCCATAGCTCTTATCTGCACCACCTTTTATAATCTTTCTTAAAAATACGATGTCATCTCCGCACTCTTTAACTGCTATACAGTAATTATTAACGCCGTCAAGTGTTCCTTCAAGTTCTGTCAATTCATGGTAATGAGTTGCAAACAATGTCTTTGCTCCTAATATCTTAGTGTTTGCAATGTGTTCGACAACCGCCCACGCTATACTAAGACCGTCAAATGTACTTGTGCCTCGTCCTATCTCATCAAGAATTATAAGGCTATTAGATGTCGCATTACGGAGAATATTAGCAACCTCTGTCATCTCAACCATAAATGTAGACTGTCCGGAAGCCAGGTCATCAGATGCACCTACTCTTGTAAATATCCTGTCTACAATACATATATTAGCAGAGTCTGCAGGGACAAAGCTTCCTGTCTGTGCCATAAGGACAATAAGAGCTGTCTGCCTCATATATGTTGACTTACCAGCCATATTAGGTCCTGTTATTATCGCAACCCTGTTGGAATTATTATCAAGATATGTATCATTGGCTATGAACATATCATTGCTTATCATCTTCTCAACTACTGGATGCCTTCCATTCTTTATATCAATTACACCCTTATCGTTAATCTTAGGCCTTACATAATTATTCTGTGTCGCAACAACTGATAATGAAGCATATGCATCTATCATAGCAACCGCTTTTGCTGTACCCTGTATGCGGACTACCTGCGAGGCAATACGCTCCCTTACCTCGCTGAAAAGGTCATATTCCAAAGAATAAAGCTTATCCTCTGCACCAAGAATTACATCTTCAAGATGTTTAAGCTCATCTGTTGTATAACGCTCTGCATTAGTCAATGTCTGCTTTCTTACCCATTCAGGAGGTACTTTGTCCTTAAATGAATTTGTCACCTCAAGATAATAGCCAAACACTTTGTTATATTTAACCTTTAATGTCTTAATTCCTGTTCTTTCTTTCTCTCTTATCTCAAGCTCAGACAGCCATTCCTTTCCTTTTATCTTGGCATCTCTTAACTCATCAGCCTCTTTTGAATAGCCCTCTTTTATAATACCTCCATCTCTTACTGATATTGGTGGTTCTTCAACTATAGCTGAATTAATAAGCTCGTACAAATCAGCAAGGTCATCAAGCTTATCATAGCAGGCTGCAAATTCCTCTGAATGGAAATTACCTATAATCCTCTTAATATGTGGAAGCATTTCAAGTGTATTCCTGAAAGCTATTAAATCCCTTGGATTGGCTGTCTTACAGCTTATCTTAGTCATAATTCTTTCTATGTCATACACTGGATTAAGGTATTCCCTTAATTCTTCCCTGTCGATAAGGCTGTCGCCCAATTCTTGTATACAGTCCTGTCTTTTAATTATATCATCTTTGTTAATAAGCGGCTGTTCAATATAAGAACGTAACATTCTTGCACCCATAGCTGTCTTAGTCTTATCAAGCACCCACAGAAGCGAACCCTTCTTCTGCTTTTCTCTCATTGTCTCAACAAGCTCAAGATTTCTTCTTGATGAGCTGTCAATAAGCATATATTTGCCTGACGAATAAGGAAGAAGTGTTGTGATATGAGGCATATTGCTTTTCTGTGTCTCATATAGATAAGTCAGGAGTGCACCCGAAGCTATTATTCCAACTGTATAATCTTTTAAACCAAGTCCATCTAACATCTCCATATGAAAATGTTCCAGAAGCCTTTTCTTACAGGTCTCCTCGTTAAAATACCAGTTATCAAGCGTTGACATAGCTATTCCAAGTTTTGTATTGACAGTATCAAGATTAATGCCACTCATTGCGAAGTATTCATTAACAATTATCTCCGATGGCACGAACTTATTAATCTCATCTATAAGCTCACTTCCACCGGCTAACTCTGTCACAAAGAAATCGCCCGTTGAATAATCCGCTATTGAAACTCCAAGATTATCACCAAGATATACTATACTCATCATATAGTTGTTCCTTGTTTCATCAAGTCCAAGTGTATTAATATTAGTTCCCGGTGTTACCACCTTTATTACTTCTCTTTTTACTATGCCCTTTGCCTTCTTAGGGTCTTCCATCTGCTCACATATTGCAACTTTATAGCCTGCTGATACCAATCTGTTAATATAAGTCTCCGCAGCATGAAAAGGAACGCCGCACATAGGTGCACGTTCCTTTTGTCCGCAATCTTTTCCTGTGAGAGTAAGCTCTAATTCCTTAGATGCAACTACAGCATCATCAAAGAACATTTCATAAAAATCACCAAGTCTGTAAAACAGTATACAATCCTTATATTCATTCTTTGTAGCAATGTAATGCTGCATCATTGGTGAATACTCAGCCATCTTTATCCTCCAGTCATCCTGCTTATAATATTAATCATTCTTTGTTCCCATATAATAGAACCCTTTACATTCATCAAGATGTACATTGACTATACTTCCTATAAGTTCTTTGTCACCCTTGAAATGGACTAAAATATTATTAGTCATTCGTCCTGTTACAAATGTATTATCGTGGTCATCTATATCCTCAACCAATACATCCATATCCATACCTTCATATCTCTTGATATGTTCGTGGCTCACCTCAGATACAGTTGCTAACAATCTGTTAAATCTGTCTTTTACTATATCTTCACTAACCTGTCCGTCCATCTTGGCAGCAGGTGTTCCAGTTCTCTTAGAATATATAAATGTGTAAGCACTGTCATACTTTGCTTTTATTACAACATCAAGTGTATCCTCAAAGTCTTCCTCTGTTTCACCTGGGAAGCCTACAATTATATCTGTTGTAATAGATATATCTGGGATTGTATTTCTTATCTTGTCTACCAGTTCAAGATAATGCTCCTTAGTGTACTGTCTGTTCATAAGCTTAAGAAGACGGCTGCTTCCTGACTGTAATGGAAGATGTATATGGTTACATATCTTGCTGTTATCTCTTATTGCCTCTATAAGCTCATCTGATAAATCCTTTGGATGAGGTGTCATAAATCTTATTCTCTCAAGTCCGTCAATCTTGGCAATCTCTCTTAAAAGCTCGGCAAATGTAACATTATCGTCAAGTGTCTTGCCATAAGAATTAACATTCTGTCCAAGAAGCATTACTTCCTTTACACCGTCACTTACAAGTCTTTCAATCTCTCTTATTATCTCTTTTGGCTCTCTTGATTTCTCCCTGCCTCGCACATATGGAACAATACAATATGTACAGAAGTTATTACAGCCAAACATAATATTGACACCAGACTTAAATGGATACTTTCTTGAAGTTGGAAGCTCCTCAACAACCTCCTTAGTAGAATCCCATATATCAATAACCTGTTCATCACCTGTAAAGCACATATACATAAGCTCTGCAAGCTTGAAAATATTAAATGTACCAAACACAATATCTACGAATTTGTAAGATGTCTTTATCTTTTCTACAACTTCCGGCTCCTGCATCATACAACCGCACATTGCAATAATCATCTCGCCATTAGCTCTCTTAACCTTTTTTAACTGTCCAAGACGTCCGTATACCCTTAAGTTGGCATTTTCTCGTACTGTACAGGTATTGTATATTACAAAATCAGCATTTTCTTCATCGTCTGACTCCTGATAGCCGATATCCTTTAATATTCCAAGAAGCTTTTCTGAGTCCCTTGCATTCATCTGACAGCCAAATGTTGAAACTACAGCAGTAAGTGGTCTGTTAAGTGCTTCTGACTTTTCCTTAACAATCTTTCTGCAAGCCTTTAAATAGTAATACTGTCTCATCGGCTCGTATTCTGGAACCGGGGCAGATAAATCTATGCTGTTAATCATATTCTCAATTGTTGTATCCATTATTTATATATTACCTCTTTATTCTTTCCTGTTGTTTAATCATTCTGCAAAATTCAACGTCTTTGACAGGTTTGCCGTAATAATACCCCTGTATATAATCAGCCTCAAGCTTTGTTACAGCCATCAATTCATCTTTTGTCTCAACACCCTCAACGCATATTTTAACACCCATCTCGTGTGCCATTTTTATAATAAAGCTGACAAGTATTCTGTTGTTATCTGTAAGATGTATATCAGTAATAAATGCCCTGTCTATCTTTAAGATACCAAACATCTTATCCTTCATATATTCAAAATTAGAATATCCGGTTCCAAAATCATCTATTGCAAGTAAAAAGCCATTATCAACGAATTCTTTAAGAACTCTTTTTATCGCAATATTAGAATCCATCTGTATGCTTTCAGTAATCTCAAATACAAAATGTTCATTTCCAGCATCATATTTGTTTATATTCTCAATTACATCTTTTATAACATTGCTCTTTGCAATCTGTACAAACGAAAGATTAATATGCATAACAAACTGGGGTATTATCTTTACCCATTCGTTGCATTGGGCAGCAGCTGTATCTATAATCCATCTTCCCAATGGTATAATAAGCGAGCTTTCTTCAAGCAGTGGAATAAACTCTACAGGCGACATAAAACCATATTGGTCACTTTTCCATCTTAAAAGTGCCTCTGCACCCTCAATCCTACCTGTATCAGCATCAACAATCGGCTGGTAAAACAATTCAAATCCTTTGAAATTATCATTAACACTAGACCTTAACTCGCCCTGAATTTCAAGCCTTTTTATATAATTAGCATAATCAGCCTTATCAAAAAATTCAAATCTGTTCTTTCCGTTAAGCTTTGCTTTATGCAGGGCAAAACGGGTATTCTTAATAATATCTTTATAGGTATCTGTATTAGTATCAAACGCATACGCACCTGCTGATATATTAAAGAATACATCATATCCTCTGTCATCAATAACACTGTCTATATCTTCTCTTATAGTCTTGTATAACATCTTGGCATTTTTCTTAATATCACCGCTCATATCAAGGGATACTATTATGAACTCGTCTCCTCTTGTCCTATATACAGAAAATGTCTGTTCTTTGGATTGTCTGACAAGAATGCCTGCCAATATTGCAAGCACCTCATCGCCTGTCTTAGTGCCATATTTCTCATTAATCTCTTTGAAATTATCAATCCCTATCTGCATAATACAGCCTGTATGACCATCGCTCTTTACAATATCGTCATACCTGTCTTCAAGAATTAAATCTGTATATATGCCGGTTACATTATCATATCTGTTCTTTTTTCCAATCTCTGATACACGGCCTATCATATAATTAATGCCATTTCTTCGTACCAGCTGTCCGCGGCAGCTTATAAATACATATCCGTTCTTTCTTGATTTCCAGCGGTATTCCATATTATGACAGCTTATATGTCCATTCTGAAGTTCACTAATATTGTTAAATACAGCTTCATAATCATCTGGATATATTACATCCTTTAACTTTCTTCCCGCATTACTGAATTCCGCAACATCAAGTTCAAAATCCTTTGTTATAGAACTACTGTATATCGCATAATCATCACTTAAGTCATATATGTATAGATAATCATCTGTGCATTTAGATATTATAGATAAAAAATATTTCCAGTCTGCTATATCTTCTCCCATTTGTCCCATAATATTCAAACCCTATTCTCTAACCTGTCCATTGCCATATATTATATATTTACTTGTTGTTAACGCCTCAAGTCCCATAGGTCCTCTTGCGTGTATCTTCTGTGTACTTATACCTATCTCTGCTCCAAATCCAAATTCAAAGCCGTCAGTAAATCTTGTAGAAGCATTTACATATACACAAGCCGCATCTATCTCATTAAGAAACTTCTGTGCATTATTATAATCTTTAGTTATTATTGACTCTGAATGACCCGTATTGTACCTGTTGATATGTGCAATTGCCTCATCTATATTATCTACTACTTTAACAGATATAATATAATCAAGATATTCACGTCCCCAATCCGTATCATCTGCCTTTATTATTCTGTTATCTATAGCTAAAGCTTTCTCATCACCACGTATCTCTACATTCTTGGTCTTTAACTTATCTACTATTACCGGAATAGCTTCACCTGCAATATTCTTATGAACAACAAGCGATTCGCACGCATTGCATACGCCAATTCTTTGTGTCTTGGCATTGTATATTATATTCACCGCCATATCTATATCTGCATATTCATCTACATATATATGGCAGTTTCCTGTTCCTGTCTCTATTACAGGGACTGTGCTGTTATTGACAACATTTTTAATAAGACCTGCTCCACCTCGTGGTATAATTACATCTACATACTCATTAAGGTGCATAAGCTCATCAACATACTTTCTATCTGTTTCAGAAATGTAACTTATGACATCAGGGTCTATTCCAAGTCCTTTTAATACATCTGTTATAACATTCACAATTGCTATATTAGAATTAACAGAATCGCTCCCGCCTCTTAATATGCAGGCATTAGCTGACTTAAAGCAAAGTCCGAAAGCATCTGCTGTAACATTAGGCCTTGATTCATATATAATCGCAACAACTCCTAATGGAACAGTCTTTTTACCAATCATAAGTCCATTAGGACGTGTCTTCATTGACTTGACCTCGCCTATTGGATCGTCAAGTCCTGCAAGAACTCTTAAGCCGTCAGCCATTCCTTCTATTCTGCTCTCTGTAAGCATAAGTCTGTCTAAAAGAGCTGTGCTCATATTATTCTTCTTGCCATTAGCAAGGTCAATAGCATTAGCTTCTCTTATGTAATCACTTCTTTTTACAAGGGCATCAGCAACCTTTAATAAAGCATTATTTCTTTCCTTAATGCCAAGCTTTGCAAGATATGTGGACGCTTTCTTTGCATCACTGCCCATCTGTGTTAATGTCTTCATATCAATCCTCACTTCCGTGCATAACTGCACTAATACTTAATAACTAATTATCATTTATAAGTATTTTTACAACTCCTCAATATCCATATCTCTTTATTAATTACAGCTCCTGAGCTGTTATAATTCTTTTATCAGTTATAATCATATCTGGTCTTATGTCGAATTCCTCTGCCGGTATATCATCAAGCACCTGATAATCAAAGCATATGGCTGTCTTATAATATCTGTCGCCATTCTTAACAAGATATCTGTCATAAAATCCACCGCCGTAACCTATTCTGTTAAGCGTAACATCAAAAGCAAGCCCCGGCATAACAAGAAGTCCGTCCTGTGGAATTTCATAGTCGTCAGATACAGGTTCTTTAATTCCCATATATCCATCCTGCAAGTCATCATAAGAATTAATTCTTACAAATTCCATATATTTATCTGACCTGTCTTCTTTATTAATTATAACCTTAGGAACATACACTTTTTTGCCACGTTCAAGGCTTTTATTAATAATACCCGATGTTTCGACTTCCTGATTATAGCTTACATATATAAGTATATTATCATTGTCCTGATATTCCTTTGACAACTCAAGTCTGTCTGTAATTATTCTGCTTCCTGCAGTTATTTCTTCAACAGACATAGCCTTTTTCTTATTAGTTATTAATGTTCTGATTTCTTTCTTATTCTGCTTTACTGTCATTATTCTTCATCTTCTCATCATGTCTTTGCTTTACATCTATAATAGAACCATCTGGATTTTGTATCTTTATTGTCTCTAATGTGCCTCTTAAATTATTACGGAATGCCGCAACATATTCTTTTCTTAATCTAATCTGTTCTTCGGCTTCTTCCTTTGTAAGACCTTCACCCTTAGACTTATGATAGAGTTCATTTATTCTTTTAATTGTATTCTCTGTTACCATATTTTCTCCATTCTTATTATATCAACTTCCTACAATGTAAATACAAGCAGGTCATCTCCATTTACCATACAGGTATTAAATTGTGCTTTCTTCTTAAGAAGTGCGTGGTGTATATCTGGAAACTTGTAGGCTTCAATATACTCTGAACCTTTTTTGATAAATGGTATTCTGTGCTTTATATGGGTGACAAGAATTACATCATTACATACATATTGTATCTGCATATTAGAAGGAATCTGATATTCCTCTTTCTGCGTATTAAGATTAATAAGATATGTCACATCCTTGTCCTTCTTTATTGTGTATGGATTGCCCTCAATAACATATGTATAACTAAGGTCTGATGCTTCCTTAATATCATTATTAATTCTTATCTGCTTTACTTTATTCTCAAAATCATAAAGCACAACTTCTTCTGACATCGCACTTATATTAAACTTTGAATATATAACCCGGTTCTCAGAACGCTTCATATATGCAAATGTCTTGTCCGTATCCGCTGTATCTAATATATCCATAGTAATCTCTGCTGGATTTAACATCATCTCAGATACAAACTGCTTGGTATTAACAATACCTATATATTCCTGATTATGCTTTTCTTCATTAATATCTGTGCCATCGAAGTCTTTTCTACTGCCGAGCTTTAACACACTGTTATTGCCTTCTAACGGAATAATATTATAAAGTCCAAGTCTTTTAAGCAGTGACCCTTCTGTTGATATTTCCCTGTCAGAATTAAAATCCCGAAGCACTACATTAGTCACTTCATTATCTTGTCCGATTTCTTCAATTATTGCAAAATCATATTCCAATACATATATATGTATATGACTTTGTCTGATTTTCTCAAGTTCATCAATCTCATATCTATACACAAGTGTACTCTCGTTATCATCAAATGAATATCTGTACAGCAATATATCTGCCTTGCTGTCTGTAATCTGTTCCGCAGATACATAGAACACATAATCGTGCGTATTATGGGCATAAATAATACTGGCTATATTATATTTCTTGATTTCTGGTGAGATTTCATACCTCTCATTCGTAATAGAATTAAGGATATACAATTTCTTACCAATAAAATCAAGAAACTTATAGTTATCATCCACCATCTGTAACACAAGCCCGTTATTGATTGGTTTGAACACGGCATCTTCTGTATTCCTTATAAGCTTTATGTCCATCAGCACCTCCCCTTAGCCTATGAATTTGACAAGGTCAAAATTCTCGTCTTTACAGCTTACAAAAAGTGTACCGACATCTGCACCTGACATTATCTTAGCAATATTATCAATATCATTGCCATTTGCTATAACCATATCTGCACCTGAGCTTACAGCTATTCCTGCTGCCTTAAGCTTAGTTGCCATACCACCTGTTCCAACACCGCTTCCTGATGTACTCTTGCCCATATTAAGAAGCTTGTCATCTATAACATCTACCTGATTAATAAATCTTGCATCCGGGTTAGAATTAGGGTCGTCTGTATACAATCCGTCTATATCTGATAACAATATAAGGAGGTCTGCATCAATAATTGAAGTAACAATTGCTGAAAGCCTGTCATTATCTCCAAAAGTCTGAACCTGTTTAATCTCGTATGTAGATACTGTATCATTCTCATTAACAATAGGAACTGCACCAAGATTTAACAGCTCATTAAATGTATTCTGTGCATTTCTTCTGCTCTTATCATTCATAACTGTAGCCTTAGTCATTAATACCTGTGCCGCTGTAGTACTGTACTCAGCAAATATCTTCTGATATACCATCATAAGCTTTGCCTGTCCAATAGCCGCACACGCCTGCTTTACAGGGAGTTCATCAGGCTTCTCATTAAGCCCTATTGCCATTCTTCCAACAGCGATAGCTCCTGATGAAACAAGAACAACATCCTTGCCAGAATTCTTAATATCCACTATTGTACGCACTAGCTTTTCTATCTTTCCAAGATTAAGCCTGCCTGTTTCATTGTGCATAAGCGAAGAAGAACCTATCTTAATTACTATTCTCTTCTTATCCTTAACTGCTTCTCTTATATTCATTATTATTCCTCACTCCCGCCAGCCTGACTTAGCATAAGCTTATCTGACATTCCTATATGGTTAAATACCTAATAAGGTATTGTACTATACCTCTTTAAAAAAGTCTATATTTGCCGCAATTTTCTCTGCAATCTTAATTCCGTCAACCGCCGCAGAAGTTATTCCACCAGCATATCCTGCACCTTCTCCACAAGGATAAAGACCAGCACAGCCAACCGACATCAGCTCATCATTACGTGTTATTCTTACGGGGCTTGAAGTCCTGCTCTCAACGCCTGCAAATACAGCATCGTCCATATCAAAGCCTTTTATGTATCTCGAGCAGCCTGTAACTCCCTCACACAAAGCCTCTGATATATATTCAGGAAGTACATTTCTTATATTGGAAAGCTTGTACTGTCCCTTAATGCAAGGTGTTACCCTGCCTAACCCTGTTGATGTAACATTTTCCTTAAAATCAGCAAATAACTGCACAGGTATCTTTCCAACACCTTCTTTATATGCAGCCCTTTCAAGCTTTCTTTGGAATTCCACGCCGTCAAGCACTCCATTTCCGAAATCATCTGGTGTAACTGTTACTATCATTGCACTGTTCGCGTTAGCTGAGTCACGCCCAGAATAGCTCATACCATTAACTGCAAGCATATTCTCCTCTGAGCTTGCATTAACAACATATCCGCCAGGACACATACAGAACGAATACACACCACGTTCTTTTCCTGTGCTTACTGATTTGTATGTAACCTTATAATCTGCTGTTGGAAGCTTGTACTCACACTTTCCATACGCATTTTCATTGATGAATTCCTGTGGGTGCATTATTCTTAACCCTACTGCAAATGACTTCGGCTCCATCATTATATCTTTGCTATCAAGCATTTTAAATGTATCTCTTGCACTGTGTCCGATTGACAGGCATACTTGTCTGCACTGTCTTTCAAAATATATATCATTCTTGATATCGTACACTTTTATTGAGCTTACTTTCTTATCACTTATATTAATGTCATCTATTCTATGATTAAAATTAATCTGTGCACCAAGACTCTCACAATACTTTCGTATATTGTATACAACATTCATCAGCACATCTGTACCGATATGCGGCTTGTTAGAATATAATATCTCTGATGAAGCGCCAAATCTTACGAACATTTCAAGAACATTTCTTATTCGTCCTGTAGGATCTTTTATTACTGTATTAAGCTTTCCGTCTGAAAATGTTCCTGCTCCGCCTTCACCGAACTGCACATTTGACTGTGTATCAAGCTTTCCTGTATTCCAGAACTCATCAACCTTTCTGTGTCTTTCTTCAATACTGTCCCCACGCTCATATACAACAGGCATAAGTCCAGCCTCGCTAAGCTTAAGTGCCGCAAACATTCCCGCTGGTCCAAAGCCGATTATAACAGGCCTGTCTTCTTCCTTAATTCCTGCGCCCTCATAATTATTAATTCTGCCATATGGAAACTCATATATAACCTTCTCATTATATGTAATATTATTATTGGCTGTTTTCTTTGCAAACGCTTTCAAATCCGTATCTTTATTATTGATAACAAGCTTCTTCACATCAACACTGTATACATACATAATGTCAGGCTTATGTCTTGCATCTATAGACCTCTTTATAATGTCGGACTTTATATCACAGTTATTCTTTAACCTGAGTGCTTTCTTAACTGCCTTTAAAAGCTCAGCCTCTGTGTGGTCTGGTTTTAATTTTATATTATTAATTCTTATTACTTTTTCCTGTTTCAATTATTTATCCTTTCCTTTACTCCTGCCGCCGCTAAGTATGCCGAACTCCACGCCCATTGCAGGTTATAGCCACCGCATTTGCCGTCAACATCAACAACCTCACCAGCAAAGAACACACCCTTTACCTTTTTACATTCCATATTACTTATGTCAATGTCATCAAGAGCAACTCCGCCCTGACACACCTGACCATAATCAAATCCTTTATCACCTGTTATAACAAATCCAAAATGTGTCATAGTTTCAATAATATGTCGCATTTTTTCAATATCAATATCTGCTATGTGCTTACTTTCGCTTATTTTGCATCTTGCCGCTATCATAGCAACAAGCTTTTTATTAATAAGCCCTTCAAAGAACTGCTCTAACGTCTTATAACCTTCTGCTATAATTCGCCTGTTGAAAATATCTTCTATATCACTATCTGTTATATCAGGTATCATATTAATAACAGCCTTGACTTCCCTGTTCTCATCTATAGCTTTTACTGCAAATCTGCTTACCTGAAATACCGGTATTCCTGATATTCCATAATCTGTATACTGGATTTCTCCTGTATCATTTGCTACGCACTGTCCGTCAACCCAAAGCTCTATGCTTCCATAGCTTCTTACACCTGCACCAAGCTTACATACAGCTTTGTCACCGCATACAAGCTGTACAAGTGCGGGAAGT
>UMGR01003532.1_pt1 | contig 13267 bp, 9 predicted proteins | sample 1965321 | NCBI WGS metagenome assembly UMGR01 (sample SAMEA4836077, study PRJEB28245) | human gut metagenome | biome: gut microbiome; material: fecal sample | place: Denmark | collected 2008 | reverse complement strand
CACGCGCAATATCGCCCATCAGATAATAAAATCCGTTTCCTGCCACCTTGCCTGCAGCATCCAGATCAATGCCGTTAAAACGCTCCATAATCTCGGTGTGATACGGGATCTCAAAATCCGGAACAACCGGCTCGCCAAACTTCTCGATCTCCACATTGCAGGAATCATCCTTGCCGATCGGTACGGACGGATCAATGATGTTCGGGATCGTCATCATGATCTTGGTGACTTTCTCCTGAAGTTCCTTTTCTTTTTCCTCTAATTCTGCCAGACGGGCAGCTCCCTCTGCAACCTGTGTCTTGACAGCCTCAGCCTCGTCCTTTTTGCCCTGACCCATCAGTTTACCGATCTCTTTGGACAGCTGGTTTCTCTTTGCTCGAAGATCGTCTGCTTCCTGCTGTGTCTTGCGCGCCTCGGCATCGAGTTCAATTACCTCGTCCACAAGCGGAAGCTTGTGATCCTGGAATTTGTTCTTAATGTTCTGCTTTACAACCTCCGGGTTCTCTCTCAAAAACTTCAGATCGATCATGTCATTTCCTCCTAAATTCTTCTGTTCTATCCGCACAGGAACAAAAAAACCTTTCGCCCCTGTGTCAAATGTCCCCGCCATCTCTGACCGGGCACCACTTGCACATGGGACGAAAGGTTCTGCTTCCGCGTTGCCACCCATCTTGCCACAGGCATGTTCCTGCGACCTCTCAAACGTATGTTAAAGGATACGACCCTCGCAGCTTTCACTGCCGGCTCCAAAAGTGGAAAGATTCTATCCTGCACCGGTTCGCACCACCCACCGGCTCTCTGTCGCAGTCTTCAAACCGCAGCTTTCTTCATCGCCAATTCTTCCGCTATTATATAATGATTATCCGCAAAATGCAAGGTTAATATGCAGATTCGCCCGATCCGCGCCCAGTCCGCATCGAATCCCCTGTATTTTCCGCACTTTGTCCTTTATCTATTGCGCGGCGTCCTCCGCAATCCACGCTGCCAGCGTCTTCGCGCGCTGTGCCCAAGTATGCTTCTGCTCCACAATCGCTCTGCCGCGCCGCACAATCTCATTCCTCCCGGAATCATTTTGCAATAAATCCTTCACTTTTTCCGGAAGAGCGTCCATATCCTGCAGTGCAACATAGCAGACCCCCTCACCCTCATGAAGTTCCTCTTCCAGATAGCGGCTCGGGTCGGTCACACATACCGCTCCATTTAAGATGGAATTAAACACTCTGTCATGCGCTCCGTCCTTAAACCACGGCATCACATTCAAAGACACCTTCGCATCCGCCAGCATCCCAAGGCAGGTAACGGAATCCGTCTGCGGATGCAGCTTTAAGCACTCCGGATGTCTCACATCCTCCAGTTCCTCCCAGCCTTTTCCGACCACATGTACCGGAATTCCTGCATTGACGAGCGTGCGCACCGCCTTTCCCCGCCAGTAATTGCGCACATACAGATCGATGAAAATCATCTTGTGCAGGGCAATCCGCAGCTGATCATTGGGCTCTTTTCCCATCTCCCGCTCGCAGTGGGCAAGCGCCACTTCCTCCACCGTGCAGGCCGGATGTTCCAACAGATCGTCTATGATCCCCCGGTAAAATGCCGCATACTCCTCATTGATCCAGTTGATATAGGGTTCAAAAAAGGAAAGTTTTGTGTAATTTCCGGTCAGGATCACGTCATAGCAGGGCGCCGCCTGCTCTGCGTCACCCTGTGCCCCCGCTTTTCCCGTCTTAGCTTCGTCTTCTCCCTGCCGCAATCCGGTTCCCGCAAGCGGCAGAAATCCCCGCGACACATACTCCGGATAAAATTCTTCAAAATATGCCTTCTGTCTCCGGTCGATGCTGATATGCCGGTATTTTTCCGGCAGATCTTTTAACCTGTCATCGTAAAAGTACGGATGGTCGGCGGCAATATTATAACAGGGAATGTGGTAGGTATCCCAGAGATAACCGATCCCCTCGCGGTACACGCCCGCCTCCTTTTCCAGTCCCTGAAAATTGAAGGTCACAAGCACCGTCTCGCGCGGTCTGATAAACTTGCGCAGCTTTCCAGCACTGCTCTCCTCCTGTTTCAGATCATAGAAAAATACTGCGTATCCCAGTTTTTGAAACTCCCCTGCCATCTGATGGGAGAAGTAGGATAGTGTCTCCACTCCGCCCTCCATCATGACAATTCTTTTTATCATGCCAGCTCCTTTCTGTCCGCAGCGCTGTCATTATTTTTTTTGCTTACTCATGCCGCAGCGCATCAATCGGATTTAAATTCGCCGCCTTGTAGGACGGGAACACACCGAATACGATTCCGATGACCATAGAAAACGCCACCGCTCCCACGGCTGCCGGAACGCTGATCGCCACCGGCGTCGTCGTCACATACGAGATCACCTGCGCGAGAATAATTCCAACCAGCACGCCGATGAGACCGCCCAGACTGGTGAGCACCGCCGCCTCCGTCAGAAACTGTCCAAGGATCCGGGACTTGCGCGCCCCGATCGCCTTTTTCAGACCGATCTCCTGCGTCCGCTCCGTCACCGATACCAGCATGATGTTCATGACGCCGATACCGCCGACAATCAGCGAAATGCCGGCAATCCAGATCAACATGGTGTTGGTGGAACTGCTTAGTTCCTGAATCTGCTGTGCCTGCTCCATCAGGTCTTTTGCCTTATACTGGATCGTCGTGTCCGAAACCGACAGATACCCGTTTAGCAGCTCCGCTCCCGCTTTTCCGGCGCTGGTCATATCATCCGTACTCTCCACGCGCAGCACCACATTCTGTGGCTCGTCATACTGATAAATGATCGGCCAGGTCGTCGCCGGCACATACACAGAGCCGGCGGAATCCTGCGCGTATGTATAGTAGTCGTCAATCGAATTGATGACCGGTTCAAACTTTTTCGCCTTTGTCACAATTCCCACCACGACATACGGCTCCTGCTGAATCTCAATCGTCTCCCCGACGGCTTCCTCCCCCTGGAACAGTGCATCCGCCGAATCCTCATCCAGAATCGCCACCTTGTGGTACTGGTCAAAATCCTGCTGCGTGAATCCGCGCCCTTCCTTCATAATATAATTGCAGGTGTCAAAATAAGCCACGTCAACGCCCTTGACATAACCGCCGGAAAGCCCGGTATTCAGATGATAGACTCCGTTGTAATCCTGCCGGCTCAGATAGCGCGACACATTTTCCACATGCGGGATCTCCTTGAGCTGTTCAACCACTTCGTCCGCCACAAGCGGCACGCCCTCCGGAATGCCGTTGTACTCCATCTCGTATTCCCACTCTCCCTGATACAGAGAAATCTCGACGGTATTCTCACCGGCTCCGACCAGGTTCTGCTTGATCTGCTCATTTGTTCCCTTAATTGTAGATACAATCGCAATAATAGCTGCAATACCGATAATAATTCCCAGCATCGTCAGGAAGGAACGCATCTTGTGAGCCCAGATTCCGCGGAAAGATAATCTTATATTTTCAAACATCTCCGTTCCTCCTTTAATAATTGGATGATTCGTCCGTGACGGCAGCGCCCTCCACCGCATTTTTCCCGTACGGGAATGCGATGCGGTCGTCCTCCGTCAGCCCGGACTTGATCTCTACCGCAGATCCGTAGACCGTTCTTCCGGTTACCACATACTGTTTTTTCAGCCGGTTATTCTCATCTGCAATCATACAGTACGACTTTCCATCCTCCGACCTCACATACGCTTTTTCTATAAAAATGCCGCCGCCATCGGACTGATTGGTCGATATGGACAGATCTACCGCCTCCCCGTTGCGGAGCGCGGAGCTGTCCTCGATATAAGCCGTGTACTCATAATAGGAGACATTGGGATTTCCATCGCCCCACGAGTTGCCCGAAACCGGATAATCCGATATTTCCGTGATTGTGGCATCAAACGTCATGCCGCTCTCCCATGAATTGGCAGTCACCACGGTTCCCACCGTCACATCATCCAAAAGCAGCTCGCTGATCGTCCCCTTTACATAGAGCCCGTCATCTCCGGTTATCACCAGAAACGCCTGCCCCTGCTCGGGCTTCTCGTCCGGATCGCCGAGCGTCTTGACGACACCGTCCACCTCCGCGTAGACCACACCGTCCGTCGCACTTTTCTCCATGGACTCGAGCGCCAGCTGTTCCTGTCTGCGCTGAATATCGAGCGTCTTTAATTTTTCTTCAATGTCAGCCGCCTCCTGATAGAGTTCCTCGGAAGTATATCCCTTTGGCACCTTCCAGTCTGCCATAAAATCCTCGTAGGCCTGCATGTACTCATCCGCGAGGGAGGTCGGTATGTATTCTTTTCCCGAAAACAGATACCACATGCGGCTCTCATCGTAATCCGCCGGAAAATCGCTGCCGTTTAACTCGACGGTATTCGGGGACACTGTATCATCCGCAACCGGCGTCTGCCGCCCGGTCGCTTCATCAGTGTCAAGCACCATCTTACCGTCCGCATCCTTCTTGCAGACGATCACGCGCACATGTTTTCCGCTGCCTCCCTCCGCGGTAGGACGGATGGCATTGAAAAAGCCGCCGTAGGCGTATGCATTCTGGTTGACATAATAAATATACGGTTCTTCCGCTGTTCCTGCCGGATACACCAGTTCCCCCGCCGCATTGGTTGTCACGTTGTAGGGAATGGAGGCCGCCGTCAGATAGTTGTAGATTCTGCTGTCGTTCTTATCTGTCTCTGTCAGGCGGTTTTCCTCGTCCATGTGCTGATACCAGGCAAGCTGCTCCTCGTTCAGCTTCGGCGGATCTTTTTTCACCGGCGTCTGCGTCTTTAACATTTCATACTTGTATTTTTGTCTCTCGATGTTATTCTCGATCGTGCTGATATCGAGTTTTTTGCGTTCAATCTCTATCTGGAGTTCCGCCGTGTCATAGGCGAGCAACGGGTCTCCCTTTTGCACCTCATCCCCCTTCTCCACATAGATCTCCTTGATCATTCTGGAATCATCCAGATAGATCTCCTGTGAGGAATCGTTCGTGACGGTGCCGTAACTTGTCTCCGTGTCTCCCCAGTATCCCCAGTTGAGGTTGGAAACCGGCTGCACTTCCGCGATAAGCTTTTTGTCCTGATAGGACTTATACCCGTATACGCCTCCCACTGCAGCCGAGAGGGTGACCGCAATACCTGCGATGACCGCAATCACTTTCTTAATCTTCATGATACCGCTCCATCCCCCTCTCCCTCATAGATCTCACCGTCGATGATCCGGACAATCCGCTTGGCTTTCGCCGCAATCCTGGGATCATGCGTAATCATGACGATGGTAACGCCCTCTTCGTTCAGGCTGTCAAAAAGCTCCATGATCTGCTCGCCGGATTTGGAGTCCAGGGCTCCTGTCGGCTCATCTGCCAGCAGAATCTTAGGATGGTTGACCATCGCGCGGGCGATGGCGACACGCTGCTTCTGTCCGCCGGAAAGCTGTGTCGGTCTGAAATTGACACGATCCCCGAGTCCCACTCTCTCGAGCGCTTTCGTCGCGCGGATCCGCCTCTCCTTTTTGCGCACTCCGGCGTAGCTGAGCGGAAGCGCCACATTTTCCACGGCGCTCTCCCGCGGCATCAGCTGAAAACTCTGGAACACGAACCCGATGCTCTTTAAGCGGAGATCCGAGAGTTCCCTGTCTTTTAATTTGAGCACGTTCTCCCCCGCCAGCTCGTAAGTACCGCTCGTCGGTCGGTCGAGACACCCGATAATATTCATCAGCGTGGTCTTACCGGAACCGGACGGTCCCATAATGGCGACATACTCTCCTTCCTCGACCGTCAGCGATACATCCTTTAACACCGGCACAACCAGCTTCTCCTGCTGATAGTCTTTGTAGATATTCTGCAGATTCAGTATCATTCTGCCACCTCCGCCTCTGTCCCTTCTCCGGCATCCATACCGTCATACATTTCATCCGGCAGTTCTGTATCATAGACGCTGTCCAACACATCATAGAGCAGTTCCGTGTCATAGACACCCTCTGTATCGTACAGATTCTCGTCCGCCGGCTGATTGTAAAGCGGAGAAGAATAATCCACTTCCGCCTCGTCGGTCACGGTCGTCACACCCTCATAGAGACCAGCCATCGGCCAGGCAATGTAATCGTCCTCTGCAAGCCCTGATGCGATCTCATACTCATCCATATCCGCATCATACTCTCCCAGCTCGATGTAGCGCTTCTCCAGACGGTTTTTCTCATTAGCCGCCCACACATACGGGGTATCTTCGTCCTGCACGATGTAGGAGCCGTACAGCCACAGACCTTCCTTCACTTCCTCCTGTCCCTGATCCAGCTCGATGTACACATGCTGCCCCAGGATCAGTCCGTCCACCGAGTCGAGATCCACATAGAACGGATACTTGGACGCTGACTGTGTATCTCCCGCCGAAGAAGTGCTGTAATAGCTGTTATCGTTCCCCTGCTGCGGGCTCTCCGTGTCAATTTTCCCGATCGTTCCGCTCCACGTCTTCGTGCCGTCCACACGCGAGCGGATCACAACCTCCTGTCCCTCGGAAAGCATCCAGACATTCTGCTCATCGATGCTTCCCTTGATCCGGTACTCTCCAGTCTGTAAGATCGTCATAAACGGCGCGCTGTTCCCGTTGCTATCCACGCCTTTCTCATTGATCTCCTTGACCACTCCCGCCACCTTGCTCACAACGGAAGAACTGCTGACCTGTTTCTGCTCCTTGGAGATCTCAAGCTTCTTGCTCTCCATATCGAACTGCTTCTGTGCGATGGAGTTCTGGATATTCTGAATCTGCGTGGTGTAATCGTAGCGTTCCGATTCGTCCACCTTCTCCATCTCTTTCGTCAGTGTGTCGATCTGTTTGTTGTAATTATCTATCTCATTCTGGATGCCTTCCAGCTCCAGCTTCGCCTGCTCAATCTTCATGGTAAGGTCACTGGTGTCGTAAGTGACCAGAGTCTGTCCCTCCTCGACCTCATCGCCGACCTCCACCTTGATCTCGCTGATCGTCCGGGAAGAATCCACATTCACCTCGTATGAATCCTGCGTCTCCACCACACCGTTATACCGGTTGGAAACACCTGCATACTGATTCATAATGCGGGATACCTTTTCCACATAGACCTTGTCCTCTGAACTTCCATCATCAAAGATCGGTATCATCTGCCTGATATCATCCCGGAAATAATAACCGGTTCCTCCCAGAACAGCAGCCACTGCTGCCACACCGATCAGAATTCCAACGCTCTTTTTGCCCATAGCTCCTCCTCTGCCCCAGACGGGTTACTTTCTTTTCTTTATTCTATCATCTTTTCAGACCCGATACATAGCGTTTAATTCTTAATAATTTTTGTAGAATAGAACATTAAAAAAGCCTCCGTGCATATTGAACACTCGCAATATGCACGGAAGCCTAGTCTACACACTTTGAAAGATTTTATTTTAACGGATATTTTGCGGTGAGTTCCGCCACAATCGCTCTGGCGCGGTCTGCTGCCGGCTCTCCCTCCTTGATCATCATGGCAATCGCCTCCGCAATCTGCTCCATATCCCCGGTATTGAATCCGCGGGATGTCACCGCCGGCGTACCGAGACGCACACCGCTCGTCACGAACGGAGACTTCGGATCATTCGGAATCGTATTTTTATTGCAGGTGATGTTTACGGAATCCAGAAGCTTCTCCACCGCTTTTCCGGTCTGGTCAAAATTCGTCAGGTCGACAAGCATCAGGTGATTGTCGGTGCCTCCCGATACGATCCTGATACCGCGGTTCATCAGTCCCTTGCACAGCGCCTGCGCATTGTCGATGATGTTCTGCTGGTACACCTTAAACTCCGGCTGCAGCGCTTCCTTGAAGCAGACTGCCTTCGCCGCGATCACATGCATCAGCGGACCTCCCTGGATTCCCGGGAAGATCGCCTTGTTAAAGTTGTACTTGTCTGCTGCTTCCTGATTGCAGAGAATCATTCCGCCGCGCGGTCCGCGCAGAGTCTTGTGCGTGGTCGTTGTCACGACATCCGCATACGGGATCGGGCTTGGATGAAGTCCCGCCGCAACCAGACCAGCAATGTGCGCCATGTCAACCATGAGCACGGCACCGCAGGCGTCCGCGATCTCACGGAATTTCTTAAAGTCGATCGTGCGCGCGTAGGCACTGGCACCTGCAATAATCATCTTCGGCTTGCACTCGAGGGCAATCTCCATCACCTTGTCGTAATCGATGAATCCCTCGTCGTTCACACCGTACGGTACGATATGAAAATAGGTTCCGGAAAAATTGACCGGTGAACCGTGCGTAAGATGTCCGCCGTGATCCAGATTCATACCCATCACGGTGTCGCCCGGCTTTAAAACAGCGAACTGCACTGCCATATTCGCCTGTGCTCCGGAATGTGGCTGCACGTTGACATAGTCACAGCCGAACAGCTTCTTCGCGCGCTCTCTTGCCAGCTCCTCCACGACATCCACACAGTCGCATCCGCCGTAATAGCGCTTCCCCGGATAGCCTTCCGCATATTTATTAGTCAAAACGCTTCCCATCGCAGACATCACCGCCGGGCTTACCCAGTTCTCCGATGCGATCAGCTCGATATGACTGTTCTGTCTGTCAAACTCATCCTTTATTGCCTGTGCGATTTCCATATCTACCGCTTCGATATCTTCCATTGTATACATCGTATGTATTCTCCCTTCCTGAACCGCCGCACTGTCTTTCTACGAAAAACATTTGTCTTTCTACGGCTATGCTACTCATTATAAATGACTTTGTATCTTTATTCAATCAGAAAACACATACCGTCTATAACAATTTGTTATAAAACATATAAGTGCACCAGATAAATTGCAAGTGCCGCCTGGCAAACCAGAATGAGCGGCATTCCGACCACAAAATACCAGTGCTTCGTCTTGTGGCGGAACAAATACATTCCTGCCCAGGTTCCCGCGCTTCCCCCGAGCAGGCTCACACCAAAGAGCACCTTCTCCGGAATCCGCCACCGGTGCAGTCTTGCGCGCCTCTTATCCGCCCACATGACCGCCACACCGAGCACATTCATAACCGCCAAATAGATTGCAAACAACTTCATCCCATCCATCTCATTTCTCCTCAATGACCGTTTCCATGTCACTCCACAAACTGGACATCCAGATCTACCGCTCCCTCAATTCCATCCACTCTTCCCTCTTCACTGTACTGCCAGAAGGTAAATATGGCAGGGTCAATCTCTGCGCCATACCATTATACACGCTATCGTACGTTTCTTCATGCCTGCTTCCCGTTATTTTCCTTTTTCCTGCAGGGAAATAAAAAGGGCTGCAAATACATCTTTGGTCAATGTATTGCAGCCTCTAATATTTGTTTTATTTCTTGATCAGTCTGTTTCTGCCAAGATGCAGTCTCATGATGTACCACAGCTCCGTTGCAATACAGATGGAAGAATATGCTCCGCAGAGCAGACCTGCCATCAACGGAAGTGCAAACTCACGGATACTTGCAACACCGAGTAAGAACAGCATGAATACCATGATAAAGGTTGTCAGAGACGTATTGATACTTCGTGAAAGCGTCTGTGTCAAACTCTTGTTGGCAACCTCCGCCAGAAGCTCCGGCGTCTGCTTTGCAGCTGTCCTGCCCAGGTTCTCACGGATACGGTCAAAGATAACGATCGTATCATTGACAGAGTAACCGATGATCGTCAGCATACATGCGATAAAGGTATTTCCGACGGAAATACGAAGCAGTGAATAAACCGCCAGCACTACCAGCACATCGTGCAGCAGCGCAATGATCGCACTTGCACCAAAACGGATATCCTTGAACCGGAACCAGATGTAGATCAGCATGCAGATCGAAGCTACGATCACGGCAACGATGGCATCGGAACGCATCTCATTGCTGACAGTGGAGCTGATACTCTGTGATGTGATGGAAGATTCATCCGCTCCAAGCTGATCCACCAGTGCCTGCTCCAGCGTATCTCTCTCATCCAGCGTCAGGGTACGCGTCTTTACCGTAATCTGTGTCGTACCTTCCACTTTGTTCGCCATGATGTCATTGTCGCCGATCACATCTGCAACCACCGGAACGATGGTATTCTCAATCTCTTCAATCGTGTAATCCTTGCCATAGTCTGCTGTCGTTGAAGTACCTCCTACGAAGTCAAGACCATAGTTCAATGCTCCGCTTCCCTTTGCTGCATGAACACCCATTCCGATAAATCCCGCTGCAATCATTGCCAGGGAAACTGTAAAGAATACGCCTCTCTTTCCGAGGAAGTTCAACGTCCTGCGCTCTTTTGCACGGCCATAGAACTTCTCGTCACGGATACCGATGGCATAGAAGGAATACAGGATCCATCTTGTCACGACAAGCGCTGTGAACATGGAAAGTACAATACCAATCATCAGAGTGTATGCAAATCCCTTGACTGTACCGGAACCCAGCGCAATCAGTACCAGCGCCGCGATGATCGTTGTGATGTTACCGTCAAGGATGGCTGACATTGCCTTCTTAAAACCGATCTTCATTGAAGAATTGACCGTCTTGCCCGTCGCAATCTCCTCACGGATACGCGCAAAGATAATGACGTTCGCATCGACCGCCATACCGATACTTAGGATGATACCCGCAATACCCGGCAGTGTCAGTGTAATCTCAAATAAGTACAATGTAGCAATTACCAGACAGGTATAGATTGCCAGCGCGATGGCTGCCGCCAGACCCGGAATCTGATACATCACAATCATGAAGATCATGACGATCACTAAACCGATGGCTGCTGCCTTTAAACTGGAAGAGATTGCCTGGCTTCCCAGCTGTGCTCCTACAACGCTGGATTCCAGCTCCTGCAGCTTTAAGGAAAGAGAACCGATACGGATCTGTGTTGCCAGTGTCTCGGCATCCTCATAGGTCTTCATGCCGGAAATCTGTGCAGTACCGCCGGTGATGGCTTCCTTTACCTGCGGATAGCTGATCGTCTCGCCGTCATACACGATCGGCAGATAATTGCCGACATTGTCTGTGGTGGCATCCGCAAACAGCTTTGCTCCGTCGTCTGTGAGCTTTAACTGTACCACATACTGCTTGTTGCCGTAGCTGTCTGTTGTGGTTCCCGCCTGCGCATCCGCAACCTGGTCACCCGTCATGTAAACTGTTCCGTCCGGAAGCTGGAACTCCAGGGAACCCGGATTACCGAGATCCTCCAGAATCGCATTGGCATCCGATACGCCCGGGATCTCAACCGTAATACGGTCATCTCCCACCTGGTAGACAGACGCCTCCGTGCTGTAGCCCTCTACACGCTTCTGTAGCTTGTAGATCGTATCGCTCATATCCTCCGCACTTGGGTTGTCATCCACAACCTGATAGGTAATGGAGACACCGCCGGATAGATCCAGACCAAGCGGAATGCTCATCTCTTCCCCGATTCCCGTCGAAGAAAGAATGATGGATGCATAATAAGCAAGTCCTGCCAGTGCGCCAAGGATCACGATCAAAATAACAATCGCTTTACTCTTCTTCATTCTTTTGTTCCTCCTCTGCAGCTTTTATCATAATCGCACATTCGATGCGCTTTTTCTGAAGCTCACATCCGATGTCATATGCTCCGCAGATGTCGCCGCTGAAATTGTAGGCATTCGCCGCGCAGCCGCCGCTGCAGTAGAATCTGGCGAAACACTTGCGGCATTTCTCCTTCGCATAGACATTGCAGCATTTAAACTCGTCGCGAATGTCTGTATTTAAGATGCCCTCATCGACATTTCCGAGAAGGAACTTTTCATTTCCGACAAACTGATGACACGGATAGAAATCGCCCCACGGGGTGACCGCCAGATACTCGGTTCCCGAACCGCAGCCGGAAAGACGCTTCGCCACACACGGACCGCCCTCAAGATCGATCATAAAGTGGAAGAAATTAAAATCTTCTCCGCTCTTATGACGTCTGATCATCTCAACTGCCAGCTTGTCATACTCCTCGAAGAGCTTCGGCAGATCCTCCTCCCGGATTGCGTACGGCTCCTTCGGCTCCGCCACAACCGGCTCCACCGAAATCTGCTTGAATCCGAGATCTGCAAGATGCAGCACATCCTCCGAAAAATCAAGATTATAATGTGTAAAGGTTCCTCTCACATAATACTTATCCTGATGTCTGCTCTCCGCGAACTGCTGGAACTTCGGCACGATCAGATCATAGCTTCCCGCACCCTTGCGGAACGGCCGCATCTTATCGTGAACTTCCTTCCGTCCGTCAATACTTAAAACGACATTGCCCATCTCGCGGTTACAGAATTCCATAACCTCATCATTTAAAAGCACACCGTTTGTTGTCAGCGTAAAGCGAAACTTCTTGTCGTGAAGCTTCTCCTGCTCTCTGCCGTATGCCACAAGATCCTTGACCACCTGCCAGTTCATAAGCGGTTCCCCGCCGAAGAAATCCACCTCCAGGTTGCGTCTGTTGCCGGAATTGGCAATCAGAAAATCAAGTGCCTTCTTCCCGACTTCAAAGGACATAAGAGCCCTTCTTCCGTGGTACTCACCCTCCTCGGCAAAGCAATACTGACAGGCAAGGTTGCAGTCATGCGCAATGTGCAGGCACAGAGCCTTCACGACCGTCGGGCGCTTTTTGAAATCCATGATATAGTTCTCGTAGGTATCCTTCGTAAAAAGCTCCTCATTGTCGACCAGCATCTGCACCTCATCAAGTGCCTCTTCCACTTCAGTCTCCGGATAGCGCTCCCGCAGAGAATTCACAATCTCTTCTCTTGTATGTCCTTCATACAGGGCAATGACATCGTATGTTACGTCATCCACCACATGAATCGCGCCGCTGTTTACATCCAGAACAATATCATAGACGTTGTTCTTATACTGATGAACCACTATAATATTTCCTCTCTTTCTAATTCTGACTATTATAACGTACAAATGACCGCACGCTTCGCGAACGGTCGTCTGTAGGTAATGCTATTCACTTATGCCCGTGAAAAATTATCTGTTCTCACAGCTCTGGTTTCCTACGGTGCAGGATGTCTTACATGCAGACTGACATGATGTCTGGCACTCGCCGCATCCGCCCTTCTTGATGGTGTTCTGTAACTTTCTGGTATTTAATGTCTTAACGTGCTTCATAATAATCTCTCCTTTATATCTTACAATAAAATTCTATTAACCCGTATAGTATAGCACATGACCGTTTAGATGAAAAGCCCTTTTTTGCTGAACTTTCGCCCCGCAGAGCGGCTTTTCAGCTTAACATTCCTCCCGCCATGCCGGATGCCCCGCAGAGGATCAGCGTCGTAAAAAT
>UMGR01041249.1_pt1 | contig 13699 bp, 9 predicted proteins | sample 1965321 | NCBI WGS metagenome assembly UMGR01 (sample SAMEA4836077, study PRJEB28245) | human gut metagenome | biome: gut microbiome; material: fecal sample | place: Denmark | collected 2008 | reverse complement strand
GTCCTTTGGTCCACGCCGCCCGCCGAGGGGTCCTCCAGCCCACCCCACACCGGACGGCTTCTTTGGCCGTTCCGTTCATGTCATGGGGTTCTCCTTACTGGTTCCTATTGATTCTAGCGTTCCCCCTAAGAGATAGGGTTCTCACCGATCGAATTAGTCCAAAGATAGATCAAAAGCTATAACGACGGTTACATTAATGTATTCAATTATTTTTAAAAGTCCGAGAAAATTTCCGTTTTCGGCTGTCTGCATTCAGCCGATGTAAACCAATTCGGAAATGCTCTTTTTAAACGAAAAACTGCCAAATCGTCTCGGACAATCAATTTACTGCCTATTTCTATCAATGGCGGGAAGAACGCTAGACAGGCAGAGAAAATTGCCTGAAACTGCTTTATGCAGGCTTCGAAGCGACATTTTCGATTGAAAAATAATCTTTTTCTCTCGATACGCTGCACTGCCTCCGTCAACACGGACTCCACTGACGACATAGGAAAATTTACAAATGACCACGATTCAAAACATGCTCGCAGACATGCGCCGGGAATTGATGTCGGCCAATCCGCCTTTGGGCGTCAGCACGACCCCGGCAGAAGGATTCCGCACACATCGTTTTGAATCCGAAGTGCCGCTTTCCTGTTCCACGGGCGCCATCGCTGTATCGTTCATCCTCTCGGGCGTCAAGACCGTGACGGTCGGAGGCCGCTTTATTTCTTACGGTGCCGGGGAAGGACTGCTTTCCGGCGCCGCGCTGCCAAGTACTTTTCGAGCGATGCACGCGAGCCCCGAGGAACCTTTCTTATCGGTTTCTTTGGCGCTTGACCGCGCTACGCTGATCGAACTGGCCGAACACCTGCCGCAAACCGACCAGAAAGAGAACGCGGAGCTGCCGCCCGAAGCCATCTTTGTGTTTGAGCCGACTGAAGACTTGCTCTTTGACTTTGAGCGGCTCATCAAGCTGCTCAAAACGCCGGAGCTTGCACCGCTGCGAGCCCCCTGCATTATTCGCGACATTCACAGCCTTCTGCTCGCCGGCCCTACTGCAGCGCGGCTCCTGCCGCTTCTGCGTGAAAGCGCCCCGGCGAACACCGTCATTCGTGCCATTGGGTGGCTGCGGCGCAATTTTGATAAACCCATATCCATTGAAGCCCTGGCGAAGCTTCACGGCATGTCGACGTCGAATTTTCATCGCCAATTCAAAGCCGTTGCCGGGATGAGCCCGCTGCAGTTCCAAAAGCAGATTCGTTTGTGCGAAGCACAGCATTTGATGCTTGCCGAACGCGCACAAGTCTCTGCCGCAGCTTATGCCGTAGGCTACGAAAGCCCGACTCAGTTCGTGCGAGACTATAAGCGCCTCTTTGGCGATTCACCGCTTCGCGACGTCCGCAAGCGTCGAGACTTTGGCCGCACGGCTGAAAGCATTAAGCTTGTCGGCGTCGAACATGGTACCCGCACCGCGGCATAAGCTTCTCATATGCCCCATCTCACCACTTCCTAACGTTTTAGGCCGCACATGCTTGACTCCGCAGTACGCTTCGATCTTGACCGCGAGCGCCGCATCGGGCTCCCTGAAGCTGTCTTTTGCGCAGGCAAACCCTTTGACACGCTTGCGGGTCTTTTCGCACGGTTTGCCCTCCGAAATGCACCGCCCGTTCTTTTCACGCGTCTGGATGCTGAGGTCTTTGCGAAGATTGATCCGGATACGGCAGGGAAATACAACTTCGACCCGCTTTCACGCACTGCCTGGAACGCCGTGCGCCCTCGCCGGCCCGGCGTCTGCGCTGTGGTCTCTGCGGGGAGCGCCGATGCCCCCGTCGTCATGGAGGCGGCTCGAACGCTTGAATATCTCGGCTACGAAGTCAAGCCTTTCATCGACTGCGGCGTGGCCGGCCTCTGGCGCATTGAAGCCGCACTCCCTGAAATCAACGCCTGCGATGCGGTCATCTGCGCTGCCGGCCTTGACGCTGCGCTCGCCTCTGTGCTGGGCGGCCTCACCATGCGCCCGCTCTTTGCTGTGCCGACTTCTATCGGCTACGGCATCGCTCAGGGCGGCGAAACCGCACTGCGGAGCATGCTTGCATCCTGCGCGCCCGGCGTAGCCGTACTGAACATCGACAACGGCTACGGCGCAGCATGCGCGGCCGCCAGAGTTCTGGCGGCTCTTTATCCGCAGGCGCTGTCCGAAACCGCCGGCTGACCCTTTCTTTTTGTTCCGCTTTGGACACCACTATGCCCGACAGCATTCTCGCCATCCGCATTCATGCGGGCTTTAACGCATCGTCCTTCACGGCAGGACTTCTGGCACTGACCGAACAAACCTCCGGCACTGCCGGTGCCTATCTGCGCAGCCTGTTTCCAGGCCTTGACATCGGACTGGAACTCAAACCCGCCTGGGTGCGCGGCATCAGCGGGTGGACGGTGCAGTTCCTCACGCCTGCCGAAACCGGTCACGGTCACCGTCATCCTGAAGATATCGAAGCCATTTACGCAGCGAGCCGACTCTCCGCGGGCGCTCGGCAGCGTGCCCGAGCTGTTTGGCACGAACTCGTGCGCGCCGAAGCTCGAGTGCACGGCACTTCGGAAAATGAAGTTCACTTCCATGAAGTCGGCCGCTTAAGCAATATTCTTGCTGTCGGTCTCTGCGCACAGTTTCTCGAGACGCTCGAGCTCGAGAGAATTGCTGCAAGCCCCATTCCTGTCAGCGACGGTGAGGTGATCTGTGCCCACGGCACCGTGCCTTACCCGGCGCCAGCAATGTTTGCCATGATGCCGGGCGTTGCGGTGCGGCCTTCGTCAGGCATTGGGGAGCTTGTGACGCCCACCGGGCTTGCCATGCTTAAAGGTTTTGGCGCGCATTTCGGCCCTTGGCCTGAAATGCAGATTTCTTCCGCAGTCAATGTATTCGTGCCCGGGTGCACTTTTGACAATGTGCCAAACGGAACCCGATTCCTGTTAGGCCGGCCGCTCCCGCAGCCCGCAGAATAATCTTTCAGGCACAGATATAACGAAGGCGCAGAAAGCTCAATGCCTCTGCGCCTTTTGTCTGGCTGTTATTCGGGTCGAAAGAGAGATATCAGCCTTTCAACAGAATGTTGACGCGTTCACGCATCGTCTCTGCATCCACCGGACCGCGGTGCTGCCAAATCGGCTCTCCGGATGCATCGTAGAAGATCTGTGCAGGCATTTCTTCGATCAGATAATCGTTTTCAATGCCGTTCCATTCATCAATGTTGATGACGATAAAGGCCGCGCGGTCGCCGTATTCCTTCTGCATTTCTTCCATCAGCTTGGCCATTTCCGGGCAGCTCGCGCACCAGGGCGCTCCGAAATCAACGACCGTTACCTTGCCTTTCACCGGGAAAGGAAGATCCTTGTCCTTATCTTTCTTCTTTGGTGCCGGTGCGTCTGCCGCAGCTTCAGCCGCAAGCAGCGATGCGCCCGGAAGCGCAGCGAAAGCTGCAAGTGCAGCCCCCTTTCCGATCAAATTGCGTCTCTGCATGACATGGATCTCCAGATGGTTATTTAAATATTAGCGGTTTAATTTGGGATCAGCGCTTTGCACCGCTTCTGCTCGAAGCTTGAGCTCGCCGTCGACCATATCGTAAATGGCATTGGACGCCCCAATCCCTAAGGTATCGTGCGTCACGAGCAAAACGCCGGCGCCCGCTTGGCGGGCCTCAATCAGCATCCCCATCACAACCTCAGCGCTTTCGCGGTCCAGGTTGGAAGTGGGTTCATCAGCCACAATCAGCTCGGGCGAATTCATGAGCGCTCTGGCAAACGCCGCTCGACGAAGCTCTCCGCCGGAAAGCGCTCGAGGATACTGTCCGCCCAGATCAGCAAGACCAACGGCAGTGAGGAGCTCTTCAGCGCGGCCTGCTGGTTCAGTCCCCCGACGATTGGCCAAATGCCACGGCAGACGAATGTTGTCCAGAATGGTGAGTGTCGGCACAAGTCCTGCATGCTGCGGGACATAGCCGATGTGCGCATTGCGAAGCGCGGAAATCTGTTCGTCCGACATTCCCGAGAGGGCCCTGTCGTTAAAAGCGACCTCGCCCTCTGTCGGCATGCATAAGCCCAGAAGGAGCGTGAGCAGCGTCGTTTTGCCCGAACCCGAGCGTCCCAGAACGGTGACGAAATCTCCTGCGCCGACCGAAAGATCCGCGTGGCGCAGCGCCCAGAAAGGACGTCCGGCGCGTTCATATCGGCGGCCAAGCTGTTTGGCAGAAAGCTTCATGGCGTCAATCCTCGCGCAAGGTCGTGAAGATGTCGCTGCGGCCAATCCGCCAGGCAGTCGGCAGCGACGCCAACGGCACCGTAAGAATGCCCGCCGCTACGCTCGCTGCCAGCGCCCGCAGCCAGCTGCCGGTCTCCGGAGCAAGATAAGGCAGTCCGATCGCATGAGCGATGACCGTCGAAAAATTCGATACCACCAACGCTGCCAAACCAATGCCGACGGCGGATCCCAGCATTGAAATAATGAAGGCTTCCGCGAGCACAATGCCGACCACTTTGCCGCGGGAGGCACCCAGGGCCCGCAATGTCGCAAACTCCCGCTGACGCTCGCTGAAGGCAAAGAAATAGACAATCAGCATGATGATGGCCGCAGCCGCCCAAAATCCGCCGGCAGCGGTGTACATAACGCTCACGACCTTCTGGAGTTTCGCAGACGTATCACTCATCATGTTCGAGGCAAACACGAAATTGACATTCGCTTTCAGCCCGAGTTGATCGAGCAGTTCATCAGAAACCGTAATCGGATCAACGCCGGGATTCACCCGCACAAGAATGGCCGAGAGGCTCTGAGCCATTTCGTCTGCTCTGTCCGGCGAGGCTGCCCTGCCGGCCCGGCGAGCCGCATCCAGCGTCATGAAGATTGACGAATCAAATCCCATGCCTGTCGGCGCAAGACGGCCGACGATGCGGTACTCCTGATCAAAAAACTTCAGGGTGCTGCCGATTTCACCATAGATGTAATCACCGACAATGACGTCATTGCCCGAGAGCGGCTTATCCGCAGCATGTTTAAGCCATGGCGCGATTACGAAGTCAGTGGCTTCGTCAATGCCGATCAGCTGCACCTTGACCGAACAGCACTGCGCGTCTAAAGACGAAATGAAGAGCTGCCCCGAAGCCTTGGCCACCCCGGGAAGCTTCTGCACGACATCCAGAAGCTTTCCGTCCAGATAGAACGTTGAAGGCTCAGCACGCAGAATCACGCTTTGGATCTTCTTGCCCTGTCCCTGTGGGACGACTAACACGTCAGCCCCCATTCGGGCAGCGAGCGAACTGATGCCGGCTTCCAGATTGGCCGTTACCATCGCGCTCGAAAAGAGCAGGAACGTAAAAACCGCGGCGATCAGTCCGAGCAAAAGCGAACGAAGCGGCCGCTGCGTAACGTTCGCGGCGGCGATGGTGAACGTCGTGAGCGGCTTATATTCAACTGCCGCTTTTGCAAGATGACCTGCAACGTTCTGTGAAGGCTGAAGATTCGTCATGCTCTCTAAATCTTTCCTTCTGGGCTTGGCCGGCAGAGCTCGGCCAATTCCGAGAAGGCAGCGTCCTGTTTATTTTTGGTGAATAACCGCTTCAGCGGCTGGCCAATCTGCGGATCTCAATCAGCGCAATGACTGCGATGACCGCTGCGGCAACAATCAGCACCGGCTGAGTGATGCTGTGGCAGTGCATCATCGGACTCGGGCACGGCCCAATCAGCGGCCCCGCAACGCCGGCAATCAGAATTGCATTTAAGAAGACCCCGACAGCCATGCCGAATCCCGCACCGGCCGATCGAGAGAACATCATGGCAAGACCGAGAAATGCAACAACCGCCGATGCGCCGCCCGCTGCTCTAGTCATCCAATAGCAGACGCTTGGACCGTTGTGCCAGCAATGCGGCAAGAGCCCCGTAAAAAGCGCGGCGGCCAAAGCCAGACCGATGACGAAAAATAACCCGCCGGAAATCAGCGCGGGATGGTTGGAATTCATTGTTTAATCTCCGCTAAGACGAAATGCTGCATGCACACCTTGGTGTGCATCAGACAGCAAGCATTCTGCTCTTTGCCGCAATGGGTGAGCAATGCTTCAGTCCTTGCGCTGCAAAAGCACAGGTGCTTTGCTTTCGTACGGCTTCCAAGAAGTGCCTTCAAAGGGATAGCCGTTGGAGACCCACCCCTGAATGCCGTCAGGCATGACGTACACATTCTCGTAGCCGGCTTTAATCGCCTCCAGAGCCGCTTCAAATGAGACGGTGCACATACGGTTGATGCAGTAAAGAATCACAAAGGAATTCTTTTTGTCTTTCGGCAGCAGATTCATCCAATCGGCCTTGTTGGCATGAATGGATCCCTTCAAATGGCTCTTTTCATAAATGTCTTCCGGATTGCAGTCGTAGACATAGACGTCAGGCTGTCCAAGCACCTTCGAAACCTTGTTGAGCGAGAGCGGAATCGGCTGGCGCATCTGCTGCACGGTCATTTTGGAGCCGTCAGCGGCATCGGCGGCATAAGCCGGAGAACCGGTCGAGATCATCAGGGCCGCGGCAAGAGCCGTGCTGATCGCGGCAAAGGACTTCTTCTGCATTTTTCTTCCTTCGTGAAGGGTCTGCTGATGCATTGCTTTTTTGGGTTCGACAATGCATAGGGATTTATGGCGAACCCTAACAGGAAAAGATTAAGCAATTGTTATGGCAATACTTGAAATATCCTTATAAATCAAAGTAAAAACACGAAAAGCTCGGCAGTCGAAACTGTCGAGCTTTTCTATCCTGCTCCTAGAGGGCTCTTTGCGGAGCCCTTTTCGGAAAAGATCACTCAGGAAGGATTACTTCTTGGCGGTCTTGTTCGCGGCATTCAGGATGGCGAGAGCCTGCGTGGTGTACGTCGTGGCTTCGTCAACGAGCTGCTTGGCAAACTTCGGAGCGTGGACACCCCAGGAGCCGTCGTCCTTGATCTTGGCGGCGTTCAGGCGAGCTTCTTCAGCATAGAGCTGAACCTGCGCGCGATCGGCCGTCGAGAGGTTCGTGACCTTCAGCAGATCCTGGATGTTGGCCATGTCGGCGATGACCTTGGCATAGCCTTCCTTGACGGGGGTCTGCCAGGCGATGACCTTGTTGTAGATGGTCTTCTGATCCTTGAAGCGCATCATTTCCGGGAACTTCGACTGGATCGGGCTGTGGCAACCCATCGCGTCAACGACGTGCTTATCCTGGTAAGCCGTACGGCCGCAGGTCCACATCAAGTCGAGGTACGGACGGCCTTCGTCCTTGGTCAGGTGCCAGCCCTTCGGCGACACGAGCTTGCGGTCAGCGCCTTCAGGCGGGTTGATGGACTTCTTTTCCGGATCAACGAGGATGCGCCAGATGTGGGACGCACGGACGTTGTCGAAGCCGGCCATGTCAGGACGCTGGATCGCGGCGAAGTTTTCGCAGGAACCCATCTTCGGCATATGGCAGGATTCGCAGCTGTTGCGGCTGTGCGTACCGCCCTGCGAGAAGAAGTAGGCGGCCGTGGTGTGGCAGTCCTGGCAGTTCTTCTTCAGGTTCGGAACCGTGTACTGGCTGGTCCAGTCGTTGGACGTAACTTCGTGCGGGTCATGGCAGGTCGTGCAGCGCATGCCCTTCTGATAGTGCTTCGTGTAGTGCGACTGCGAACCTTCGGTACCGCAAGCCGGGCAGAAGCTCTTGAAGTAGGACGTGAACGGAGCCTTGGGATTGGCCTTAGCGTCTTCACGGTTGTAGACGAAGCGCTGGTGGCAGCGTTCGCAGTCGGACGGCATGCCGGCACCGCGGGCGCCGTACAGGTGAGCACCTGCGCCGTGGCATTCTTCGCAGCTCACGCCCTTAGCGATCGTGTGCGCACGAAGCTTTTCGCCGTCGCCGAGGGCGGCAAAGAGTTCATCCTGGCTCTTGAAGTCGAACTTCCAGGTGTGGCAGATTTCGCAGTAGGACGAACCCGGCTGGAACATGGCCTGCTTACGGTTCGAAGCGCCGTAGGAGTTCATACCCCAGACCTTGGAGCTCTGAGCACCGAAGTCTTCGAGCTTGGTCGGGAAGGTCGGATCCCATGCGTTGATCTTCTTGGCAACTTCAGGGGTGATGTGTTCGGCCCAGTTGCGGGAGAACTGGTTGCCGCCGGCAACGATCTTACCGGTAGCCTGGGAGAGGTTGCCGCCGTCTTCGATGTGGTAGGTACCACGGACGAGCCACTTATCGACGAAGCCGTACTTCGTACGCGGCGTGCCCATCAGGACGTAGACGTCCTCGACATTGATGCCTTCAGGAAGGACGGAAGCCTTCGAGCCGTAAAGCGGACGCTTCAGGTCGCCCTGAACCACGGCTTCAGTCATTTCTTCCGGGAAGCGAACGATCTTGTTGTGACGCGAACGTTCCCACTTTTCATACTGAGAGGGGTGGCATTCGCCGCACTTCTTCGGGCCGACGAAATTGTTCGGCAGATCGAGGAAGGATTCGTACGGGAGGCGGTACGTCACAGCGGTCGTACGACCGGTGTCTTCACGGTACTTATCGCCGCCGCCGAAGTCCACCCATTCTTCTTCACGATCGGACATCGTGAACTTACCGACAACGCGGCCTTCCTTCAAATACTTGAAGTAGGGGTGATTAGCCTTCAGGTAGTCCCAGAAAGCCTTATCTTGGGAGACATAGCCTTCAAGCGTACGCGGGAGAACTTCTTTGGCGGAGGTCTGGGCCGCCGGGGTTTCAGCTGCCATGGCTGACGAAGCGACGAGCGCTGCCGACATACAGGCGGCGAGAGACAGAAGCTTGTGCTGCTTGGTCATATCTAGCTCCTTTCGGGTCTCTATATATATAGATGTTGTTAAATAGCTCAAATCTTTCGATCGGCTTCTTTGAGGTCAATGCGCATCCCTCACGGGCGGCGCAACATCAATTTACTCCCTTAACTTCTTCTTAAGACTCAAAACCTTTTGGGGAGTGTTCTCAACCTTCTGAATAGTCAAAAATACTCAGAATTAGGTACTCTTCAGCATGCCTTAATGGATCATTTCGATATATTTCAAATGTTTGCTCGACTTTCGTCATTTCCGAACGATGCAGGCTGTTATACCGAACATAAATACCTCTCTAGAGATATTTTGTCACCCATTTTAGGTTGACACGATATACGATTCCGATTTTCGGAACGTATAGTTTTGTTTATCGATTTTTACTATCGAATTCCCATATGACAATATCAAATCTGATAATTGTCTTTTTTGATGGGTACTGAGAATTGTTCTCATTTAACTATAGGATAAACCTAGGTATTTAGGGAAATTACCGACCCTAAATTTAGAAATATTTTATGGATAATTAGTTGTCGATAGCTACGTTTTGCCTAACGACTTCGATCTGAACGTTCATTTTTTTCGTACATTCTGAGTACCGCCAAACCTTATTTGAGAGCGTCTTTCAAAGCGCTTCAGAGACGCGCTGCAACCGCCCGTACGGATGACAGCCCTTGGATGAAAAAAAGGCTCAAACGTCTTTAGTCAACGCTTGAGCCTCGAAATTGCAGTCAGCCTCGCAGCTGCCGCGGGCTTGTCCGTACTTTGATTCTCTGTCTGCTTAAGATGCCCTCATTGACAGAGTATGTGAGCGCCTAGATACCGCTCACGTTCGTATTGTTAGGATCCATCGTTGCCGTGCGCGTTTTGGGCTTGGCATTCTCAATGCGGAAATCGGCGGCCCCTCTCGCTGAAGCCAGTTCACCTTCCTTATAAACCGTCATCTTCGGCGGAAGTCCGTCCTCGGCAAGGTCAGGTTCATTGCCGCCGGCGATCCTCGGGAGCACCAGCGTAAAGCGCAGCCCCTGCGCTCCTGCCCGTTCGACCGTACAGCGTCCGGCGTGCCGCTCGGCAATGCTTGCAATAATGGAGAGTCCCAGCCCCATTCCGTCAGCGCCTTTAGTGGTTTGCAGAGGCTTGAAAAGATTGTCAAAGGCCTCATCGGGAATGTAGGGGCCGTTGTCCTCCACAGAAAGCGCCCAAGTTTTTTCGTCAATGGGCGTAAGCGAAACGATGATCTTCGGGTGTTCAACACCGGAAATGGCGTCTGCTGCGTTTTTCATGAGATTCAAGACAGCCAGTTCAATTTCCCACGCGTCCACCTCCGCCATAGAGTGCTTGTTCACGCGCACGATCACTTCCGCAGCGGTCTGCCGCGCACGACGGAAGTTGGTGATGGCATTCCCGATGACGCCGTACAAATCCACAATGGTTCGCGGCGGATAGTCGTGTTTGGCGTAGGCTCGGACTCGGTTGACAATCTGATTGGCGCGCTCGGCCTGATCCAGAATTTCCCCCAGTGCCCAGCCAAACGCTTTCTCGTCGTAATTACCCTTCTGCACGCGGCGATTCAGGCTGCCCGCGAAATTGACAATAGCCGCAAGCGGCTGCTTGAGCTCATGCGCAATGATCGTGGACATCTGTCCGACAATGCCGGTGCGTTCAAGGTTGGCAATATGCTGACGCGACTGAACGGCTTCGGCCTCGATCATTTCACGCTCTTCGAGGGCTCTGCGCAGCTGCGCAGTCTTGCGCTTAACTAATACCGACAAACTGACGGCATACGAAATGATGATGAAGGCCGCCAAGAGCGCAAAGGCAATGAACTCAGCATTTTCACGCAGGAAACGGTTGAGATTCCATGACCCGAGGTTTTCGTACGGACCGCGCTTCAATTCGTAAAACAAATCGTAAATCGTACGGTTGACGGCCGGAAGCGCCCACTCCCCGCCGTAGCGCTGGCTAGCCGCGGCATAAAGCACCGTGCTGACAGCCTTTTTCCAAGCAGGATCAAGCGTACGCAGCACGCCCACCGTGATGGACGGATAGGTAATCGTCGAGTGGGTGCACGAAAGCGTGTCGTCCCTTTGCGGAGAAAAGATTGAAAGGTCATGCGTGATGCCGACCTTTCCGCGGTTTTCGAGCTTTTCAAGTTCGCACGCCGGAAGAATGCCTACCGTCTGCGTTCCTGAAAGCACGGCATGAAGCACCGAGGAAGAGGACCACCCGTAAAAGGTTGTTCGATCTTCAATGTCGGTACGAGAAATACCGTGCTGAAAGAGTTTCACAACCGCCGCATCCCAGCCGGCAAGAGAGTCGCGGCTGGTGGCGGCAAACGTCGTGCTGGGATTGGCTAAAGCACTGAACGCTGTCGACTCACGTCCGCGGCGCGTAAAAATGACCGCGGCCTGCGCATCTTCGGCACGAATCGCCGCATTAGGCAGAAAACTTGCGGAGGCCTCGTAATATCCAGTCGACTGCGCCAGCGCGAATTCATCCGCATCGGCAAGGATGAAGTCGAGCTGACGGCTCTTGACGCCAAGTTCGAGCTGCCGATTGTCAAACCAGAGAATTTCTAGATTCGCCTCGCCCAGAACGTACTTGAGTTCTTCGAGCGTAAATCGCAGCCACTGCGCTCGAGACGACAAGCCTAAGGAAGCCTGCACGCCGATCTTCAAAGGACGCGGGAAATTGGTTGTCACCGGCACCGCATAAAGATCGCTTTTATTAAAAGGCGCCGACTGTACCATTGTCGGCACAGGAAGCGAGCGCAAAACGGGCTTTACAGCCTGAGCAACATCCCCAGAAGGCGTGCCGGTAGCCGCTCCCATGCCGATGAAGGACGAAGCCGCGCGCGGCGGTTCCGGCGGCAGGTCGGGATAGTCGGCCAAGGCTGAAAGCGGAACAGTCAGCGCGAGGACGGCGGCGGCCGAAAAAAAAGGGAACCGGCGAATCTTCGTCATGATGCGCAAAAATGATGAAATGAAAGAGAGGAGCATCACACTCTCGCAAAGCGTTTGAGTGCGCCATAAGCTTCCAACGTATATTAGCCTTGCCTCGCAGGCGGTTTAGTAGGCGAGGTCTCCTAAAGCAATACTGCCGCCTCAACCCTCCCCATTTTTCCTTGTCGGTTATGGCCAAACTTCCATCCCTTCCTGAACGCACGCTTTCTCCCGACGACCGTCTCGCGCGGCTGCTGCCGCCCGCAGTTGCCTTGCCGATGGCGGCCGCGGGCATTGAAACTGTCGAGGATCTCTACGAATGCGCTGCAGCACTTGGAAATACCTGGTTTCGCCGAATTGAAGGGCTTGATGCCGCTCTGGCCGGGGAACTCATGATGTGGCTGGCACGCTGGGGCAAATCCGTCGGTGAAGTGACGCCGCGCTTCTTTCCGCCCGGTTCGCTCCCGGCGGTGCGCACATCGGCCAGCCGGCGTCAGACCGATGCTTCACGCGGGCTCTCTGCGCCGGGCGACCCGCGTATTCGCCCGATTGAACAAATTGAACTCCCCGAGCCGCTCTCGGGCAAAAAGGGACTCAACCGGGCGCCGGCCGCGGCTTGTGCGCTCTCTGCCCGCGATGACCTGGAAGCCATCCGTACTTGGCTTAACGCTCGAGCCGGGAATCCCAATACGCATGCGAGCTATCGAAAGGAAGCTGAACGTTTTCTGCTCTGGAGTCTGGTCGAAAAAGAAACGGCGCTCTCGGACATCCGCGCCGATGAAGCTTCTCAGTACTTGCGCTGGCTCGAAGATCTCGGGCGAACCGATGACAAGACCTTCAGCCGAAAATGGCGGATTCCGCAGGCATTCTGGATCGGCGAAAAAAATGCCGAACGATCACCCGCAGCCTGGTGGCCCTACAATGGCCCGCTTTCGCCGGCAAGCCGCCGAAACGCCATTGTCGTCGTGCGCCAGCTCTTTAATTTTCTGAAGCGCACGGGCTACCTCATCTTCAATCCCTTCGACCAGGTGAGCCCCAAGGTACCGCTTCTGAAGGGCGAAGGCGCGCCGCAGGCATTTGCCGATCGATCGCTTACCCCCGAACAGTGGAGTGAAATCACAGGGCACCTGTCGCTCATCCCGGAGGGACTGCCGCGTGAACGTATGAAGCTCATCCTGATGCTTGGCAAATCCCTCGGTCTGCGGGCTTCTGAAATGCTCGAAGCCCGTACCGGCTGGATTGTCCGGCGCAGCTTCGGCGGCGGTGAGCGTCCGGCCATTGAAGTGATCGGCAAAGGCAGCAAAGTCCGGCGGCTGCCGCTTACCGCAGAGCAGCTCAGCATCATCAATCAGGCACTCGCAGCGCGAGGCATTCCCGAAGCCGCTCAGACGCCTCCGGATACACCGCTCCTCGTGAACCTCGGACGCGGCCGGAATCCAGGCGGCCCCATGAGCCGCAGCGGCCTCTATCGTGTGCTGGAGTCCTTCTTCGACCGCGTGGCCGATGAGGTGGCGCTCAGCGCGCCGCTTGACGCCGCCAAACTGCGTGCATCGTCCACGCACTGGCTGCGCCACACCTTTGCGGTCTCGGCCCTAAAGGAAATGAGCGTCAATGTCGTTCAGGCCGCCATGGGACATGCTTCTGTTGCAACCACCGGCCGCTATCTCTCGCCCGAAGAAGCGGAAATGAGCGAAGCGATGAGTCACATGAAGGCGCTCTAAAGCGCCCCCATCTTGGAAGTGACGGTAATTTGATTCAGTCCGGGCGGCTGCCGCGCCCGCTCTGAATCTTTTTCTGACGCAGCTCATCACCGGTCAGCGCCCTGACGGCTCCGGAAACGCCGGAGCCCGCGCTCCGCGATCCCGCTGCGGGCTTATTCTGCGAGGATGGGTGATGAAGACCGCGTTTTGCAGCCTTTTTTCACTGAAAAATCTGCTTATAGCGAAGCAGCACCG
>UMGR01037887.1_pt1 | contig 14488 bp, 8 predicted proteins | sample 1965321 | NCBI WGS metagenome assembly UMGR01 (sample SAMEA4836077, study PRJEB28245) | human gut metagenome | biome: gut microbiome; material: fecal sample | place: Denmark | collected 2008 | reverse complement strand
ACCTCTTCTCTTGTTTATTCTTTTTCTTTGATGTTTACATAGTAACTCCGTATTGTGATAAATCTGTGTATAATCAATTAATAAAGATTGAAAAGAATGATAGAAAAACAGGATCAGAACTTCCTTCTTAATCCGTTCTAATCCTGTCTATATTTTTTCAACCAGCTAACCAGTATCTTTCATCTGACTCTCAAACTTACAGATCAATGAAATCTACATCATAATCATCTGATTTTCTTCCTTTTTTTGATTTTTTAGCTGATCTTCCTAAATTTCTTGTATTTTCTGTCGGTGCATCATATTCATCATCGTAATCATCATCAAAATCATAATCAGCATACTCATCATCAAAGGCATCGTAATCATCATTAAAATCATCATCATAACCATCGTCATAATCATCATCTTTTACTTTTTTACGTCCAAACGCCTTTCTGTCTGACTTCTTAGCAGCAACCGGCTCGTCATCTTCTTCATCTTCATCTTCAAAAGGAATATCATACTCGTCATATAAATCATCAAGTTCCTGATTTCTATGCACAAGTTTTACTGCAAACATAATCATAAGAACAAGTAATACAACTACGATGAGTGCTCCTCCAGCCAGAAGAACAATTGGATGCTCTTTTACAAGCGACTCCAGTTTTCCAACAATCCCTTTTGCTTCCTTCTTTGTACTGTCTGTTGTCTGAACATCTACACTCTGATAAGTTCCATCCTGTGAATCATACTGATAGAACCCTTTTTCACCGGTTCTTGTATTCACCGCATACAGGAGATCATAACGATCATTCTCCGGGTTTGCCCAATATGGATACGTCTGATCTGCTACTGTAAGTTCCCCTTCCTGGTAAGAATTCGGAAGTTTTGCTCCTCCATTATCTGTTAAAAGAATAATAGATGTTGTGTCAGAAATCTTCAATTCTGTATATGGAACGAATGTTGAATCATCTTCATTGTACAGGAAGAACTTTCCTTCTCCTGAAGCATCTACCAGATATCCAAGTGTAACACCAGCCTCATTAGCAACAAACTTGTGTTCTTCACCATTGAATGTCTTTGTAGTCTCACTGTATCCTACCGGGATTGCAGATGTTGCAAATCCTTCTGAGAAATTGTAATCTGTTCCGTTCACACTTACTGTGATATCTGTGGCTGTACCAGTTGTTGCTGTACTGCCGGTTTCCTCAACTTCTGTTGAACCATCATCTGCCTGTTCAATCTTAATTGCGGAAGATCCCTGATCTAATGTCAGCGTCTCATCAGAATACAGATAAGCCTTTGAGCTGTCAACTGTGATCGTTGTGTCTCCTATCTTCAAGGCTTTAAACTTCATTGTAGTACGAAGCTCTGTCGCTGTTCCGTCTCCGCTTCCTGAGTATGTAAGCTTGCCATCACTGTCTGCTGTTACACCCTCTCCGCTTTCAAACTGAAGTGCAGAAGTATCATAACTCATTGTAATATCTGCATCACCAACAGCTGAATCACCGGATCTCACAACAAGATCTACACTTACTTCCTCTCCAACCTTTGTCTGTGGATCAGAGAACATCAGAGAACCATCAGCTGCACTTACGATTGTGCTGAACATTGGCACTGTAAGACACAGTGATAATGCTACTGCCGCTAATTTCTTTGCTTTCATATAATTACCCCTTCTTTTGTTGTCTTAAACTTATATACCATCCTATTGTACACTGTTTGAATGGAGTTGTCCACCCGGAAGCGAAAGAAATCTTGTATGAATCATTATTTACAGATTTCCTTTTTTCCTTGAAGCTATTCCAATATACTATCCGAAAATCCACTTTCTGAACATTTCGCAGATTATCTTAAACGATTTCAAAAAATAATATGTATAATGGTTCACAAATAGCATATACGGTTTTTCAACCAATTTTTTTCGAATTAAATCAATCATAGTACAAGAAACATATAAAATAAACACAACCAAAATTGAATATAATATCAGAAAAGTACTATCCTGATATTGATTGATTTTAAAGATATTCGTCCATAAATAATAACGAATATAAGAACTGTCATGAATTAGGTATACCCCAAATGTTGCTGATGCAATCATATTAATCCATTTATGATAGTTCATTTTCAATGTTACAAATCCCATAAAAAGTGTAATCGCCATCAACAAAATTGGAAGTCTCTCTATTTCAAAAAAATCAATTGCATGTGTTGACCACTCCTCTTTTTTTGTTCCAAGAAAAAGAAACGTCGTACTTACTGTATATGTTATAATTAACACCATAAAATAAAGAGAAAAATAATGTTTCGATTGAAGTTTCTGATTACCTCCATACAAATTTACATATCCTGCAATTCCATATAATGTTACAAACCACAATAATGAATTACTCTCAAATAACTGAGTTGTAGCCGTAGGTATGATTGACCAGCACAAAACCATCATCAAGATCAAGTACTGATATTCTGTCTTACTCAACCCATGCAACAGTTTATTTAAAAACGGATGTATTAAATATAACATAAAATATGTACTTGCAAACCACCAACCCGGATACGTGATAGGAAGACAAACTTTAATCAATTGCTTTATCTCAAAAGCATTCAATCGTAACATTACCGATAAAAGATATGTCATAATTGAATAAAAAACAACCTGTCCCCCAAATTTCAAAAGTTTTTTAGGCTGAAATAACTTTTCTGTATTTTCAATCAGAAAATATCCAGAAATCAATACGAAAATATCTACACCAACTTTCCCACCCATGAGAATAAAATCATACCAAAGATGTGGAAGTGTAACCTCATTAAAATTCCATTCAAAATTTCCATGATAAGCAAAATGGTGAAACATGATCATAATCATAGAGATGATTCGAAGTAACTCAATTGAAGTATTACGGTTAATTATCTTTGTGGATTGAACACTTTTTTCCATATTTTCACTTCACTCCTTCCATTCATATCTATAACTAATATATTTATCTCATTTTCACTTTGTTCTTAAAATCCCCTTCACCCTAAGTACAAGTTCTTTGAACTCATCCGGTTCAACCACATAATTTACCCCAACAATAGTAAATACGCTTACAGCCACCATTCCGATTGCATAGAGAAACCATGTGATAAAAGATGCCATGTTCTTAGGAATAACATATGTTCCAACAATACAAAGAAGTGCAACGACAAGTACATTTCTAAAAATTCGGAACATAGATTTTTTTGCACATCCTTTTACCAGATGCCGACTTGTATAGAACACAATTTCAAAAGAGCGATATCCATAAGAACATACTGTACCAAGAAGAACTCCTGCCATGCCGAACTTCCATACCAGCCCAAGAGAAACCGTGATATTTATCACTGCTTCTAAAATCGCCTGATATCTCGTTTCTTTATAATGCCCTGCTGCGCAGATAATCGTCAATCCTGGAATCCTTACATTTTGCATAAAAACAATTACTGTAAATAAAATTCCAAGAACCGGACGCACATACTGTACATCCGTCAGGTTAATGGTATATACCCCGACAAAAGGCAAGATTAAGACTCCCATACAGGCAATCACAATAAACATGATTACAAAATACATATACTCATAACTAGAATAGCTCTTCTTTAATGTCTCTTCCTCATTCTTGGCGATCACTTCTCCAAATCCTGCTGTCAGACCATTCGAAAAAGAGGTCATCAGCTGATTCACTGCATTAACCACCATCATATAAATTCCATACACACTGACTTCAAGAAGAGATTTTGCCCCCAGACAAATTGTCAACACTGTTGTATCTGTATTATTTACAATAATACCAACAACCTGATGAAGCAGTGCCGCGTTTTTTTGCTTTAACGCACCTTCATTCGGTTCTGCATGGAAATCTAATGCAGGATATTTTCGTTTTGCATAGATTTTAACCAATACAAGACGAAGCATATACACACCAGTTGCAACTGCCTTTACAAAAAGAACACCTGCTCCAATATAAATCAGAAAAATAGAAACAACCATATTAACGATCGTTCCTGCTGCCTGAATCAGTGCAACCACATATCCTTCCTGATTTGCAGTCAATAAAACTCTGTATTTACCCAGAAAAAAATAATCCACTAAAGTACTTCCTGCCAAAACAAGTATCATCCAACGCACAAGACTATTTTCAAGCTGTCCTGAAATAAAAAACGGATAGACACCTACAAGTACCAGTGTCAATGCCAGAAATAACATTCCGGATTTGTTATAAAATTTTCTTGACGCCGAAAGAATTGAATTTACTTCTTCCGTCTGATTCAATGCAAGAGGTGTATAGAGAGCAACAACTGTTGCCGTTCCTACTCCTGCTTCTGCCAGGCCCAGATATGTTAAAAACTGATTTACTGAAGTGATCATTCCATTCACACTCGATCCATATGCCTCAAGAATAAAACGTGGCAATATCAATCCAGACAAAAGAACAATTACCTGTAAAAGCAGACTTGCCACCATGTTTTTTAATGCCTGTTTTCCTCTCATGAGATTTCCTTTCCTCTACTTTTTCTTTTCCTCACTCATGAATACCATCTTCCTGTACAAGCCCGTATTTACGCACAATACAACAGATGAAATCTTTCTCTTTGGCTGAAAATATGGATTTCGCAGGATTGCCAGGATATGCCCGCGAATAAAGCGTTTCAAATCCTGATATCCTTCTAACTTCTTATAATCCTCCTGTAATAGCATCTTATCCAGAACAATAAAGCGAGACCAGATCCAGAGGCACTCTGCCTCCTGTGTTAGTGATGGAAATTTTTCTTTCACTACTTCATAATTCTTTGTATATCCATCTATTATGTCAAATACTTTCGGACGGTATGCCTTTCCGGTAATACTGTCTTCTCGATGAAGATAATAATACTTCGGCTTTGTTCCTACTGCCACTTTCTTAATTCGCTGCATGAGGTCTACAGTATAATAAATATCTTCATACAGTCTCCCCTTCGGAAAGCGAAGATCTTCAATACAGCTTTTCCGGATCAGCTTATTCCATATTTCTCCACGGATCGTATGCCCCCTGAGGATACAGCGAAAAGCCTCTTCTCCTGTGCAGACAAAATCCACCTCTTCCTTTTGTGTCTCGATTCTGTCTTTATACACTTCATATAAGCCACATGTTGCCATATCTGCTCCGCTATCTTTGATACGTGTATACATATATTCAAACATATCATTTTCAATATAGTCATCACTGTCTAAAAAAATGATATATTCTCCTTTTGCATAGGGAATTCCAGCATTTCTGGCATCACTAAGTCCACCATTTTCCTTATGTATCACTTCCACTCGATTGTCCTGTTTTGCATATTCATCACATATTTTTCCACACTGGTCGGGACTCCCATCGTCTACCAGAATCACCTGAATATCAGAAAATGTCTGTCCCAAAATGGAATCCACACACTTTCTTATATATGGTTCAACTTTATAAACCGGTACGATCACACTGATTGTCGGCATGATATCTCCTCCATTTTATTCATAGTATGAAAGCAGAGTCTGCGCAGCGCTTTCAATATCATATCCTGCTTTTGCAAATGCCTGCCTGATTCCTGAATTTTCTTCTTCGCTCCTGTCTTCTCCTTTGTAAGAAAGAATCACACGGCTCCATTCCTTTGGCGAGTCCTGAAGCGACAGAAATTTCACTTTATTTACTATCTTCACTTCTGTTGTAATCGTATCAGCCATTACACTCCTGATTCCGGACGCCTGCGCTTCTAACGCAACAATAGGAAGTCCCTCAAAAAGAGATGGGAATACAAAAATGTCCATTCCTTTCCATAATTTTGCAACATCTTTTCTGATCCCTAGAAATCTGATCCTATCTTCTATTCCGTATTCCTCAGCTTTCTTTTGGATCATTTCCTGAAGTTCTCCTTCTCCCACTAACAAAAGTATAGCTTCTTCACAGGCAGATGCAACCTCTCGAAAGATTTCTAAGAGAAATTTATGATTCTTCTGTTCTTCAAAACGACCCACATGTCCGAGCACAAATTTTCCTTCTACTCCGAGTTCATGGCGGATCTCTTCACGTTCTGACAAACTGAAAGCAAATTTTTTCAGATCAAGAGCATTGTGGATAAGATGATAATTGTTACTCTTTCTGATCTTTTTTGAAAAGAGCCATTCTCCAGCCAATTCACTGCATGCAAAATATTTTGTAGCAAACATTGGAATCAACGGTCGGTTAATTCTGTGCAACAAATTTCTCACCACTCCCGGAGTCGAAGAATTATGTGAGTGTGCAATCACTGTTGGAACCTTTCCATAGCTTGCCACAATCAGCGGTACTATATTCGCTGCTGACAGCATATTTACATGAACTGCATCATATCTTCCGATTCGAAGTATCTTTCTCATTTGTCTGCTGAATTTCAATGGATGTTTTCTTGCATCACACGTATGAAACACTTTTCCTCCAAGCGATTTGATTTCTTCTTCATACGCAAGGTGAGGAAACATACTTATAAAATCAAATCTTACTCCTTGCTTACTCAATTCCCTATAATAGGTCATCACAAAACTTTCAATACCTCCGGGATTAAAGGATAATCCAACTTGTAATACTTTCATTTACTTTCCAATTACTTCCTTTCCATTGTCAGTTCATCTATCAGATTCGTCCACTGTCGATAAATCTCTTCTTTTTCAAATTTTTTTACACCCGATATCGTATGATTTGAAAACGCAATTCTTCGTTCTTCACTATCCATCAACAATTCTATACGATTTGCCATCTTGTCCAAATCATAAGGGGGGATTAAATAGCCATCCTTTCCCTCCTCAACGATTTCTCTTGGCCCTGTTGTCACATCAAAACTCACCATAGGAAGTCCACTTGCCTTTGCCTCAAGCAATACTAACGGCAATCCTTCCCTGTAAGATGGTAATACCAAAAATGCATATTCATTATACAACTTATACACATCTTTTACATTCCCTTTCTGAATCAATTGAGACGTTAAATTGTATTCTACCACCTTTTGGTGTATCTCGTCAAAAGTATCTCCCGTCCCGTATAAATGCCATTCCCACTCAGGATGAGAAGGCAATACTTTTTTCGCCACTTCTACCAGAAGATCATATCCCTTTTCTTCACTGAATCTTCCAACTGTGATGATTTTTCTCGAATCCGCTTTGTATTTCTTTCGCATAGTCAGGATTTCTGGTTTGATCCAATTATATATACTTCGGATTTTCTTTGGATTTATATGAAATTTTCTAATATAATCCTGTCTGTTCTGCTCCGTCAATGTCACTGTACAATGTGAAATTAACGAATCCCAGAAACGGAAAAAGCGGATATCTTTCTTCTCCCATTCATTCATCAATGCACCATGATCGCAAAATACATACTTTGCTTTCGTAAAAAAACGAACCGGTGAAACCGTCATAGCAGGATAATTCTCCATAAGGAAAACTACATCTATTTGATTTTGTCTAACAAATTCTCTAAATGGTTGAAATGTCTTCTTAATTCTGTCGCGTACTCGACACTCTTCTTCTAGTTCTGCTCTGTATGTGATTCTCGGATCCAGGTCATATGGAACATGCCCTCCTTTTCCAAAAATTGCATAAATATATACTTCATATTCTTTACAAAACTCATTGGCAAGAGTTGTTGTGACTTGCTCAACTCCTCCTGTTACTGTCATATCATAATTAACAAAACATATTTTTTTCATTCTGAATATTCTCCATCTGCATAGTGAACAATGAATATCGTTTTACTAAGAAGGCGCCTATTGAACTTACAATAGACGCCCAAACTATTATTTCTTTAATATGTTTGCAGATTCTTCACCATTTTTTCAATATCAATACCATATCCTTCACTTGTAGCCCAGCCATATCCATTTGGATTTTCTTTCTGACCAAGCCATTCCACATAAGGAGCGCTTCCTCTTGTAACCAATGAAAATCTTGGATCTACGCATTCATTCTTTAATGCATCTTTGGATCCATATGCTTTCAAATGCTGAATCTGAGCTCGTATTCCTTCACGTACTGTAGTAAATGATGCTCCGGCAACGCCGCCACCAGTTGTTCCAAGTCCTGCAAAATTATTCTGTTCAATCTTAACATCACCACCAAATTTAAGCCATGCAGTCTCTTTCATTGCCTGTGTAAATGCAATTGCCCCATTGATTCCTTCCGCATTCGCTTCTTCAACGTAAATCTGACAGAACTTTTCAAGTGTTGGCGCATCCGTCTCAGCGTAATATGCCGGATATGTTGCACCCTTAGCCTTAAAATATTTTTCCATCTGGGATGCAGTCACAGTAGTCTTTCCAGAAATAGCCATCAACTGATCTGTAGTACAAGAATCATCCAATGTTCCATTGGTTCGGAAATAATACCATGTATTGGATATAAATTGCCATCCTGTCTGCATCACTCCGTTTTTATCCAAATAATATCTTGTTTTTCCAAAAGAAATCCAACCGGTCATCATGTAGCCTTCCGGCATAAAGAAATATTTCTTTCCGTCAATTGTCTGCCAGCCTGTCTGCATAATTCCATCCGTATTAAAATAATATTTCTTTCCACTGATTGTCTGCCAGCCTCGTACCATTTTTCCGTCTGATGCAAGATAATACTTTGTACTTCCAAAGCTGCACCATCCTGTCAGCATATGTCCATCCGGCATCAGATAATATCTCGTCTGACCAAAAGAAATCCAACCGGTCATCATATAACCTTCCGGCATAAAGAAATATTTCTTTCCATTAATTGTCTGCCAGCCTGTCCGCATCACTCCATCTGTGCCAAGATAATATTTCGTGCTTCCAAAAGAAATCCAACCGGTCATCATGTAACCTTCCGGCATAAAGAAATATTTCTTTCCATCGATCGTCTGCCAGCCTGTTACTGCTACTCCATTTTCATTGTAATAATATTTTTTTCCATTTACTGTTTTCCAACCACGTTTACTCTCTACAATCAGCTTACCGTCAGAAGCAAACGTATACGTTGTCCCGTCAATCACCTGTTTTCCTGTCACCATCACACCATTAGAATCCAGATAATACCTTGTCTTACCAAAAGAAATCCAGCCGCGCATCATATAGCCTTCCGGCATAAAGAAATATCTCTTTCCATCGATTGTCTGCCAGCCTGTCTGCATCACTCCATCCGTACTCAGATAGTATTTCGTCTGTCCAAAAGAAATCCAGCCACGCATCATATAGCCTTCTGGCATAAAGAAATATCTTTTTTCACTAATTGTCTGCCAACCTGTCTGCATCACTCCATTCGCATCCAAATGATATCTCGTCTGTCCAAAAGAAATCCAGCCACGCATCATATAACCTTCCGGCATAAAGAAATATCTCTTTCCATCGATTGTCTGCCAGCCTGTCTGCATTACTCCGTTTTTATCCAGATAATATCTTGTACTTCCAAAAGAAATCCAGCCGGTCATCATATAACCTTCCGGCATGAAGAAGTATTTCTTTCCATTGATTGTCTGCCAGCCTGTCTGCATCACTCCATCATCATTAAAATAATATCGTTTTCCATCAATTGTCTGCCAACCTCGTACCATCTTTCCATCTGATGCAAGATAATACTTTGTACTTCCAAAGCTACACCAGCCTGTCAGCATATGTCCATCGGGCATCAGATAATATCTTGTACTTCCAAAAGAAATCCAACCGGTCATCATATAACCTTCTGGCATGAAGAAGTATTTTTTTCCACCAATTGTCTGCCAGCCTGTCACCCGATATCCATTTGCGTCAAAATAATATCTCTTTCCATCAATATCTTTCCAGGAATTAGTTACATATTTTCCGCCTTCTTTATATTTCCATCCATTGGAATCCTCTACCCAAGTTCCTTTTTCCTTAGATACTCCTAAATACTTTGCTATACCAGTAGCATCCGCAACACCGAGTTTTTTTAACCCAGCTTCATTATTCAGATATGTATTTACATCGCCTGTATTCGTTACAAATGCATGTTCTACTATAATTCCAGGAATATTATTTTCTTTCGCTGCAATCTGAACCGAAAAATAATCTGATTTTGATCCATCTGGATATTTTTCATCTGCCAGTGTTGTATCTTTACTATAAATAGATCTTTTTTGCAAACCAATCGCAGTCAGCTCATCCATAATGTCATTCGCCAGCTCTTTTCCCTGCTGTGCAACTTCTGGTTTCCAACTATCATTTGGTACAATTACTTCTGCACCTTTTGCTGAAGTCGATGTAGAAGAATTCAAATGAAAGCTAACAAATATACTTGCCCCTGCTTTTGCAGCCGCATATACTCTGTCACTGATATCCCCACCACTGTTCTTATTGCTTGGATATGGGCATGCTGCTGTCGTTCGTGTCATGTAAACCGACACATTCGCATACTTTTCCAATTCTTCCTTACAATATTGTGCAATCTTTAAAGTTAAAACTTCCTCTCTTACACCATTCGCTCCTGCTCCTGTGTGTGTTGAATCATGTCCCGGATCAAGAGCAACCACAACATTCTCATTGACAGCTCTCGAATCATCTACAGCTCTTGCATTATCCTCTGCATAAGTCTGAATATCTTCATCCGAATCATATTCTTCAACTTCCGCTTTCTCCAATGCATCTTCTATACTGGACTCTTCCATCACATTTCCATCTTCATCAATACTCATAACAGCAACATCATACTGCTCCTCATCAGTTGCTGCTTCTGCATCCGGTTGTCCTTCAATCGGCTGTAATTCTGACATTCCTTCATATGTTTCATTAACACCAAATTTTGCTTCCATTCCAAGATCCGACAGCAAATAACTTGTTTCCATCTCTGCTGTCTTTACTGTCAATTTGGTTATTGTATAAATTCCATCCTCTCCATCTGCATATGCCTTCTCATATAGAAAGACACCGTCTTCTGATTTTACAGAAGTCCATGTTTGTGTATCCCCATTATGTTCTACACTTAAATCAATCTCTTCAATATTTTCTGTTCCATCCCCCCAGGAAACAACAATTCTCTGTGTTGCCGGAGTTTCTACGTACGGACTTTCTATGTACAAATAATTCAGGTGCTGCTCTATTGCATTCTGAACTTGATTTTCTTCTATCTGCTCACTGTCTGATGGCTGATTTTCAACTGTTTCTATATTTGTATCCACTTTTGTGTCCGCTGCATAAACCGGTACTGATGTAACCACAGTTGCTGCTGCTAATATTGCGACCAGACAAGTTCTTATTTTTGATATCATTTTTTCCTCCTACTTATTTTCTATGTTTATCAATTGCTCTTATTTCCATCAGAAGTGATTCATGTATCCATCTAACTCTGTATCACCTGTATCTAATGCCTGTCCATTCTCTGTTAATTTAAGTTTCTCACAGTTATATGTATCCAAATAGGAGTTCACAATACATGTAAGTATTTCATCTTTCCCTGTGGTCCCCATACTTCTGATACGTTCACCAACTTCTGTATTCATATCCAGATCTATTGTTTTATTATTCTCTTCAATTTTACAACTGTTCAATTTACAACCTTCTGTCAGAATACCTTTTTCTATTAATTGATTCCAAACTGTTGTATCATCTATGTTTTCTGTCTTCATCTCTTCCGAAACGATTTCAGCATTTTCATTCACATAGTAAATTTTCAACGTCTTCATCTCTTGCTTTTCTTCTGAAATATTGCTTTTTTCTTCCTCCTGTTTTTGATTATTTTTTTCAGAATCTATCGTTTCACTTGTATCCTTATTGCCTGAATCCTCTACTGTAGTATTTTGTTCTGTATCCACATTGTTTTTCTCACATCCCACTGAAAAAAGCACCATACTTGTCAACATTACAACTACTAATAGCTTTTTCATATACCTTAACCTCCTCTTGCTTATTGCTCCCCACAGATTTCTCTATGATAATAACACAAAAATGCGTTTAAAAAAAGACTGATTTTCCAATCAGTCTTTTTCTATAACATGTTATTTTAAATTATTTGTAATATGAACTTGGAAGCTGTTCTGTTTTTACTGTTTTTCCGTTTTTAACATAATCTCTATAAGCAACCGCTGATTTGCTTCCTGTACTCCATGATCGTACATTAACATAATCATACCAATCTGGTTGGATTCCCCAAACTTCAGCATACAATGTTTTTCCACTGACATATGTCACCAGTTTCACCGGATAATCATAGTCATTTCTGAATTTCAAATCTGATGATCCATAATCTACCATTGCATCCTGACCGATCGGCACATATGTAGATGGAACAGAATGGTTTCTTCTCTGAACAATTGTAAGTCCGGCTCTTATTGCTGCTCCGTAAAGCGTTGTGCTCGCCTGACAGATACCTCCGCCATATCCAACACCACCTACAACTCCTGCCTGCTTATATCCCTCTGCTTTTCCACATGGCCCTGCCACGCCAAAAAATGAAAGGGTCTGTCCCGGCTGAATGACAACCTGATTAAAGCTCTTTAATGCTCTACTCATATTATATGTTCCATTTTCATTATTTGTAGACACTGTAGAGAATACTGACATTCTATCCACATAGGTTGGAGATGTTATCCTTAAGCTCAATGTTAAAATCTGACTTTCTGAATCCAGTATATCTACATAATATGTATGTGCTCCATTTCCTGAGAACGTAAATTCACATGACTTTTTAGTAGAATAATTTTGTAAAACTTTGTTATTTCCACCATATACTTCTCTGAAACGATATCTGTGAGCATTATCATAACCTCCACTGGAAGTTGCAGTCAACTGTATTTTTTGTCCGTTTTTTGCTATACCATTTGTATTACTTACAAAGGAACCTCTTAACTGATTATCCGGATGTACCACTACCTGCATTGTGTACGTTGCACGTACCACCTGGCCTTCATCATCTTTTACATCCACATAGAAAATATGTGTTCCAATCCCCGTCGTTGTAAAAGAATATGTGTTTTTATAACTATAACTCTGTCTTACCTTTGTAGTTGCTCCATACACTTCAGTAAACTGATACTGACGTTTTCCGTATCCACCCACTCCACTGCCAGTTAATGTAACAGTTCTTTTTGCATATTCTCTCGTTGTTTTATTGCTTCTGAGACCTGCTTTTATGACTTTATCTGGATGTACTACAACAGTCATGGAATATTTGAGTTTTGTACTCTGATTCTCTTTATCCTTTATATATACATAATAAGTATGCGTTCCTGGCCCTGTTGTCTTAAATGAATACGTCTTCTTTTCACTATACTTCTGAACGACAGTTACTTTTCCATTATAAGATTCTACAAACTGATATTTAAATGAACCATAACCACCTTTTGCATTTGCTGTTAAGCAGATATTTCTATCGATATATTCTTTTGTCGTCTTGTTACTTGTCACACTACCTGTCAACACATTATCCGGATGAGCAACAATATCCATCTCATAAGATGCTCTAGATTTCTGTCCCTGTTCATCAATCATGTCAACATAAAACACATGATGTCCCGTTCCTGAAGTTTTAAAAGTATACGTGTTTTTCTCACTATAAGCCTGTCTTACTGCCGTTGTTGATCCATATGTTTCAGAAAACTGATATTTGATTTTTCCATAGCCGCCCTTGGCTGCTGCTGTCAGAACAACTGTTCTTTGTATATATTCTCGATTTGTCTTATTCGAACTAAGCTCTGCTGTCAATTTCTTTTGCGGATGCAGTACAACTGTCATCGTATAGGATAACTGTATTTCCTGTCCCTCTGCATCTTTAATGTAAACATAATATGTATGTTCGCCACATTCCTTTGTTATAAATGAATAGGTATTTGTGTCACCATAATCCTGTAATGCTGTTTCTACACCGTCTTTCTTCTCAGTAAACCTGTACTGATAATTCCCATATCCATTTGTTGCTTCTGCAGTTAACGTTATCTTTCTGTCTACATATTCTTTTTGTGTTTTATTACTGGTTAATTTTCCTGAAAGAACTTTCGATGGATGTGCAACCACCTCAATCTTATACTCTGCTGACCCTATATTGCCATTTTCATCTTTTACATTTACTCGATATACATGTTCACCAACGCCAGATGTCTTAAATGAATAGACTGGATTTTCTGCGTATTCCTGAACAATAGCTGTTTCTCCTCTATATTCTTCTGTATACTGGTATTCAACATTTCCGACCGCATCCTCGACATTTGTTGTCAATTCTACGGTTCTGTCCACATATTCTCTTGCTGTTTTATTACTGACAATTGTAGTTTTTAATTCTGTCACCACTTCTGTTGATGGTAATTCTTCCGTTGTTGTATCTTCTGCCGCTCTTTCTTCCGGTTCTGTTTCGATCGGCGATTCTTCTGAATTATTTTCATCTTCTGTCTCTTGAATCAGTTCTGTATTTTCACCATCATCTTTCTGTGTGCCTTGATCATCCAAAACCGTTTCTGCCTGTTCCACCTGTTCTGCTGACACTTTTAACGGTATTCCAGAAAAATCTGCCATAAATATTCCCGCACATAACATC
>UMGR01038332.1_pt1 | contig 14643 bp, 9 predicted proteins | sample 1965321 | NCBI WGS metagenome assembly UMGR01 (sample SAMEA4836077, study PRJEB28245) | human gut metagenome | biome: gut microbiome; material: fecal sample | place: Denmark | collected 2008 | reverse complement strand
ACCGACGCATCCTCCCGGACAAGCCATAACTTCCACAAAGTCGTAGTGTACTTCACCGTGTTCAATTGCTTCAAGCAGTTTGCGTACATTTCCAAGACCACTGACAACAGCAGCACGGATCGTAGCATCACCAATCTGGACTTCAGCCTCTACAACACCCGTCTCAAAGGATGGGCTGCGGACGATCTTAAATGCATCTGGGTCAGGGTTACGTCCTGTTACAAGATAGTGTGCGGAACGAAGTGCAGCTTCCATAACACCGCCGGTAGCACCGAAGATAACACCGGCACCGGACCACTCTTTCATAAGCGGATCGCATTCGCGGTCTTTCAGGCTCTTTGGATCAATATGTGCAGCACGGATCATTCTTGTCAGCTCTCTTGTAGTGAGAACTGTGTCAATGTCATGTCCGGCATATTCACCGTAGAAAAGTTCCATGTTGCGTTCGCCTTTTTTCGCTACGCAAGGCATGACAGATACGGTGTAAATATCTTCCGGAGCAACACCGATGGACTGTGCAAAATAAGTCTTCATAACAGCACCGAACATCTGCTGTGGTGACTTGGCTGTGGACAGCTGTGGCACCAGATGTGGGTACTGTGATTTGATGAAACGGATCCATCCAGGGCAGCAGGAAGTGAACATCGGACGCAGCTTTAATTCTCCTTTGGTGAAGCGCTGCAGGAATTCATTTCCTTCTTCCATGATTGTAAGGTCAGCAGAGAAAGAAGTATCGAAGACGTAGTCTACGCCGATCTTTTTCAAGGCGTCCATGATCTTTCCGATTGTTGCTTCTTCTCTGGACAGGCCGAGAGCTTCTCCCCATGCGGCACGGACTGCCGGAGCAACCTGTGCAACCACCACTTTCTTCTTGTCAGCAATCGCACTCCATACATCCTCTGTATCATCACGCTCACGAAGTGCGCCGACAGGACAATGAGTGATACACTGTCCGCAGAGAGAACAGGAGACTTCATTGATCTTTTTATTTCCGTTTACATTGATCGTTGTTCTTGAACCTGTACTTGTAACATCCCAGATGTTCAATCCCTGGATCTTGTCACAAATCTGGATACAGCGCATACATTTGATACATTTGCGTGAATCACGGATGAGTGGGAATGTCTTGTCCCAAGGAGTATCTTCAAAGCGTTCTTTGAACGGAAGATCGATCAGGTTCAGGTCATTTGCAACCTGCTGAAGTGTACAGTTCCCGCTTCTGACACAGGTTGCACATTTGCAGTCATGCTGGGAAAGGATAAGCTGTACAGTCTGTCTTCTTGCAATGCGTACTTTTGGGCTGTTGGTGTAGATCACCATGCCTTCGGTTACGACGTTATTACATGAGGTGACCAGACGATCTTTCCCTTCAATCTCAACAACACAGACACGGCAGGCCGCAATCTCGTTGATATCTTTTAAATAACATAATTTCGGAATCGGAGTTCCAAGCTTTGCCGCAGCTTCCATGATAGTAGTTCCGGAAGGTACGGATATTTTCTGATTATCAATTGTAATATTTACCATTTTTCTTTCCGACCTCCTTTAAAAATACCATAACCGAAGTGGTCGCAGCGCAGGCATCTGTGGGATTCCTGTTTTGCTTCGGCTTCTGTCATACAGTTTTCAACGCCTTCGAAGTCACAGACACGGCTGCAGGCTTCACGTTCTGTAAGTTCAACTCTTCCGCAAGGTTCACGGTCGCTTAAGCGAGGCTCCGGAATCTCAACATCGCAGCTGATGATATGGTGGAAACCAAGATATTCATCGATATTGGCTGCAACAACCTTTGAAGCGGCGATGGCTTTGATTACGGAAGCAGGTCCGGATGCACAGTCTCCACCGGCGAATACACCAGGGATGTTATCGAAACCGCCATAACGTTCTGTCATGATCTTACCGCGGGAAACCGGAACGCCGGCTTCGGCAAAGTGTTCAGATTCGATATCCTGACCGATTGCAACGATGAGTGTCTGGCAAGGGATAAGGAAATCTTCTTCTCCTGTCGGACAGACACTTGCACGACCGTCTTTGATCTTGCTGATCATCTGTGGTGTGACATAGATGCCTGAAACGTGTCCATTCTCATCTGTCTCTATTCTGGATGGAGCCTTTAATGTGAGAACTTCAATTCCCTCTGCAACAGCACCTTCAATCTCAGCCGGAAGAGCAGTCATATCTGCAGTACGGCGTCTGTAAACGATACTTACTTTTTTAGCACCGAGACGTTTTGCTGTGCGGACAGCGTCCATGGAAACGTTACCGCCTCCGATGACAGCAACTTCCTGTCCGGTAAGATCAGGGCTCTTGTCTTCTCCGACATCACGAAGGAAAGATACGGCGGAGATCACGCCTTCTGCATGCTCGCCTTCGATACCAAGCTTCTTATCAGTGCTTGCACCGATGGAAATAAGAACAGCATCATATTCCTGGCGGAGACTCTGAATTGTGATATCTTTACCAATACGTTTTCCAAATTCTACCTGAACTCCTGTCTCTAGGATTGCCTGAATGTCTTCGTCAAGACGATCTTTCGGAAGTCTGTAGTTCGGGATACCGTAGCGGAGCATTCCGCCGAGTTTTGGAAGCATCTCGAATACGGTTGTCTGATGTCCCATCAACTGCAGGTAGTAAGCAGCACTGAGTCCACCAGGTCCACCGCCTACGACAGCGATACGCTTTCCGGTGGAAGGTGCGCATTCCGGTGGCGGAACCTTGCCTGCATAATCAGCGGCCATACGTTTCAGTCCACGGATATTGATGGCATCATCTACGATATTTCTACGGCAGCGGGCCTCACAAGGATGCTCACAAATAAAACCGCAGGTTGTCGGGAACGGATTATCCTTACGGATCAGACGGATTGCGTCAGCGTACCGGCCCTCTCCGGTCAGTGCGATATATCCAGGGATATCAACATGTGCAGGACAGAGAGAAACGCAAGGTACAGGCTGTGTATAGTGGCAGGTACAGCGTCCCTGACGGACATGTTCTTCATAATCTTCGCGACAGTCTCTTAAGCTCTTGTGTACCATGGCACCGGCTTCATATCCGATCGGACAGTCAGATCCTTTGCGAATGGATTCAGACAATGTGTCAATCAGATCAAGTGTCTCCATTGTAGCAGTACCGTTCATAACATCTGTCAGAAGGTTCTTCAACTGCCACAGCCCAACGCGGCACGGGGTACATTTTCCACAGGATTGTGTCTGACACATCTCGATGAATGCACGAGTCATGTCAACCGGACATAATCCCGGAGGGCTGGATTCAATTCTGCGTTCCAGATCTTTGTACAGCTCTTCAACGACGAGCTGGCCTTTGTCTGGACCTGGGATTTCAAGTCTACTCATTTTAAACCTCTCCTTTTACCATAACGTTCATTACTGACTGATTTTAAAATAGGAAATGTATTTGAAAAAACCTATCTTCAAACCAGTAAAGTTCCATTTAGTAATATTCTACAAATAAATCTAAAAATTATCAAGAAAAGTTTAAAAAATGACAAGCCTGTTATTTATTATACAAACAACAAGCTTGTTAAAAATAAACAAAAATATTTTAAAAAATATTGAGAAATAGATAAAAAAATCAATTCATATAGCGGTAGCAACGAAAATGATAACAGAGCGTTCACCTAAAAATATTTTAGATTCTACCGTAGGCATTGAATTTTTGTGAAAAAACTGACATTTAGGATCGCCAGTGTTGACCGCAACTTTCCATTTGTAATGTTCAGGAAGTTCCGGCAGAGTGAGTGTGACCGGAAACCATCCGGAATTTACAGCCAGATAAACAAGATCTTCTTCTTGTATTGCTTCATCATAACCTGCGAATCGTACACAGACAACATGGCTGTCACCGGAGAAATTTGTCTCATCCGGAGTGAGCCCATGTGTGCTCATTGCCGGAACACCAAGATAACTTGGTTCGAGATCCTTACGGATGACAGGATGATCTTTGCGGAACCGGATCATATATTGAAAGAAATCGAACAGATCCTTATTTTTTTTGAGGAGACTCCAGTCCAGCCAGGAGATCAGGTTATCCTGGCAATAAGGGTTATTATTTCCATAACGTGTGTCTGCGAATTCATCACCGGAGAGGAACATTGGAGTTCCGCGGCTGCAAAGCAGAACGGCACAGGCATTTTTCATCAGTCGTTTACGAAGTGCCAGAATGGCAGGATCATCTGTTTCGCCTTCTACGCCACAGTTCCAGCTGTTATTGTCGTCAGCTCCGTCAGTGTTCCCCCAACCGTTGGCTTCATTATGCTTCTGGTTATAACTGTACAGATCATAAAGCGTGAATCCATCATGACAGGTGAGAAAGTTGATGGAAGCATTTCCACCTCGGTAAGCAGGATCGTACAGATCAGGAGAACCTGTGATTCTTGCTGCAGCAGTCTGGGCAAGGAAGTCATCTCCTTTTAAAAAGCGGCGCATATCATCACGGTAGCGCCCATTCCATTCAGCCCAGCGCTTCCAGGAAGGGAAAGAACCGACCTGATAAAGTCCGCCGGCATCCCATGCTTCAGCGATCAGTTTTACATTTCCAAGGATCGAGTCGAATGCAAGGCTTCGCAGAAGCGGTGGTTGGCTGAGAGGGGTTCCGTCATCATTTCGCCCAAGAATGGAAGCGAGATCAAAACGGAATCCGTCTACACGGTATTCGATGACCCAGTAACGCAGACACTCCAGAATCATGTCTCGTACAACAGGGTGATTGCAGTTCAGTGTATTTCCACATCCGCTGAAATTATAATAATGTCCGTCCAGAGTCAACATATAGTAAATGTTGTTGTCAAAGCCTTTGAAAGAAAAGCACGGACCGAATTCATTTCCCTCAGCAGTGTGGTTGAAGACGACATCGAGGATCACTTCGATGCCATTGTCATGGAGATCTTTGATCAGGGTCTTGAGTTCCAGTCCTTCGCGGTTATATTCCATAGAAGAACAGTAGCTTGTATTTGGTGCAAAGAAACTGACCGGATTATATCCCCAGAAATCAATAAGTTCATTTTCATCAATCAATCGTACATCACGCATCTCATCAAATTCGAAGATTGGCATTAGTTCAACAGCATTGACTCCAAGTTCTTTCAAATAAGGAATCTTTTCGCGCAGGCCTTCGAATGTACCGTGGTGCTTAACACCGGAACTTTCATCCATGGTAAATCCGCGGACGTGTAGCTCGTAGATGATCAAGTCTTCCATAGGAATAGAATGGTGACGCTGGTCACCCCAGTCAAAGTTGGATTGTACCACACGGGCACGATAACCATGCTGGGCGTTATTTACATGCCCCCACTGGCTCTGTCCGGTGACGGCGCGCGCATAAGGATCCAGCAGGATTTTGTTTTTATCAAAACGGAGTCCTTTCTTTTCATCATAAGGACCATCCAATCGATAGGCGTACTCAAATTCTTCGATATCCAGATCAAAGACGATCATAGAATAGCAGAATCCGATCTTGTAATTTTCCGGAAATGGAATCACGGCGTAAGGTTCTTCGGCTTTGCGGTGAAACAGCAGAAGCTCGCAGGAGGTAGCTCCGTGTGTATGAATCGTAAAGTTGACACCACCCGGGATAGCGACTGCACCAAATTCACGGAAAAAGCCGGGACGGATCTGGAATCCATTGACGGTATCGATTGGCTTGAGCTGTTCGGATATTACTGGCATATAGGAAAACTCCTTTCTAATTGTATTCAAGTTAGAATGAATTAAGAATTAACATAACAATTAACATAAGTATAACACTTAGAAAAATAAAAGCATAGGTTCAGCCTATCATTCTTCAAGGAAATGTGCTACAATAATGTCATTGCGTTGCTGATCGTACATAGTGTGAGCAGTAACTCACTGTGTCAGAAAATGTCTGACGAAATGCGTAGCATTTTGGAGGTTGGCTCTGAACGGTTACATTATTTGTAGAAAAGAGGTTATGGTATTATGGCAGAAGAGCAGAAAACAGCAGGATGTTCAGAGGAATCCTGCGCCAGCTGTGCCAGTGCAGGAACGTGCACAAGTAAGAAAGTTGATATGCATGAACCGATGAACATGTATTCATCTATTAAAAAAGTGATCGGCGTTGTCAGTGGAAAGGGCGGCGTTGGTAAGTCACTCGTGACAGCATCCCTTGCAAGAATGATGAGAGCAAAAGGATATAATGTTGGTATCATGGATGCAGATATTACAGGTCCATCTATCCCAAAGATGTATGGACTTCATGAGATGGCAGTAGGAACTGAGCAGGGAATTCTTCCATGTGAAGCAGCAGATGGAACAAAGATCATGTCTGTCAATCTTCTTTTGGAAGACGAGGAAGCACCGGTTATCTGGAGGGGACCAGTGATCGCAGGTGTTGTAAAGCAGTTCTGGACAGATGTTATGTGGGGAAATCTTGATTATCTTTTCGTTGATATGCCACCTGGAACAGGTGATGTTCCGTTGACAGTATTCCAGTCTCTTCCGGTTGATGGCGTTGTGATCGTTACATCTCCGCAGGATCTTGTACAGATGATCGTGAAGAAGGCATATGGAATGGCGAAGCAGATGAATATTCCGGTTCTTGGAATTGTTGAGAACTACAGCTATGTGAAGTGTCCGGATTGTGGCAAAGAGATTAAAGTATTTGGAGAAAGCCACATTGATGAGATTGCAGAAGATCTTAATGTTCCGGTTCTCGGAAAGATGCCACTTGACCCGGCAATCGCGCAGATGGTTGAGGAAGAGAAGTTTTCTGAGGCAGAGAATCCATATCTGGAAGGATTCGAACTGTAAAGCAAGTTGAGTGTATGTAATGGGAGTCATGGAAGACAAGGTTGGGGGATCTTGTCTTTCGTGGCTTTTTTACGCGAGCAACGAGCAAAGTCCGTGCTCCTAAAAGAATAACAGAAAAGCACAAATTATAAATCACACAGGAGGAATTAACACATGATAGGCGAAAGAATAGAATTATGGCACAAAGAAGAATATCATTACCCTGCGGCGCATGGTTTTATCCCGATTATGGTCAGCTATATTCATGAGGATGAGCTGATGCATCCGGCGATGCTGGTTGTTCCGGGAGGCGGTTACAGACTTGTATCGCCTTCGGAAGCACATCTGGTTGCTATGGAATTTTATCAGGCCGGTTATAATGTGTTCGTCCTTGAATATACAGTGAATCCACTGGATGAAGCACCATTAAAGCTTCAGCCGCTGAAAGATATTTCCAGAGCAATGCGAATGATCCGTTTTCGTGCAGAACAGCTGCATATTTTATCGGATCAGATCGTGGTTTGTGGATTTTCAGCCGGAGGACATCTGTGTGCGAGTCTGTGTGTGCATGGAGCGGATATCGAGGATCCGGATGAAAAATATCAGAAGTTTTCAAACAAACCGGATGCCGCTGTGCTGTCTTATCCGGTAATTACTTCAGGAAAATATGCTCACAGAGATTCTTTTGTAGCTCTTTTAGGGAAGAATCCAACAAAGAAAGAGTTAGAATATATGTCAATTGAAAAGTATGTAACAAAAGAAATACCACCATGTTTTATCTGGCAGACAGCAACGGATGGAACCGTTCCGGTGCAGAATAGCTATCTTTTAGCCCAGAAATGTCTGGAAGAAGGAGTTCCATTTGCGCACCATGTATTTTCAGAAGGTGTACATGGAATGTCTGTTGCAACAGAGGATTGGCTGGAACGCAGAGGAAGACAGCCTTATACACAGGAGCAGCTTCGTATGCTTGCAGAAGCGATTCTTGCGGGAGAAACTTCATTTTCAAAGGAAAAGGGAGAAGAACTTCTTGTGCAAAATGGGATTGGAAGAACACAGCCACCGAAATGGACAGCAGAGCAGAAAGAAGAAATCCGAAAGACTCTGAAAGAAGTACAGATCTGGCCCAAACTGGCAGAGGAATGGCTGGAGAAAATAATTGATTACAAAGGAGAAACACGATGAGAATTCTATTGATCCGTCACGGAGATCCGGATTATGTAAATGACACATTAACAGAAAAAGGAAGACGTGAAGCGGCACTGCTTGCAAAACGTGCAGTATCTATGAATATGGGGGAATGCTATAAGTCTCCACTTGGAAGAGCGAAGGATACGGCGACTCCATGTCTTGAGGTAACTGGAAAAACAGCAGAAATATTGGATTGGCTGCAAGAGTTCCCGGCGCAGGTTGATTTGAATAAAAATCCGGAACTTGAAAAAGCATATCCCGATGTGAAAAAAGAAGGTGAGCATTTCCTGCCTAGAATTGCATGGGATATGGTTCCGGGGTATTGGACAGAACATGAAGCTTATATGGATAAAAATGCATGGCGTGAAACAGAAGTGGCGAAAAATTCTGATCTTGCAGAAGTATACGATCATGTGATTGAAGAATTTGATCGCTTTCTCGCAGAGCACGGATATGTAAGAGAAGGGGCGCATTATTGTGTGGAGAAAGAAAGTGATGAGACAGTGACATTTTTCTGCCATTTCGGAATCAGCTGCGTGCTGTTGTCCCATTTATGGAATGTATCACCATTCGTGCTTTGGCATTGCCTTGCGCTTGCACCGACTTCTGTGACAGAAGTAGTAACAGAAGAGAGAGAACAGGGAACGGCATATTTCCGTGGATTGAAAGTAGGAGATATCTCACATCTCTATGCAGGTGGAGAAGAACCGTCCTTCGCAGCAAGATTCTGTGAGACATATAGCAACAAGGAGCAGAGACATTAAAATCAAATGTCTCTGCTCCTTGCTTTATGGATTTTGGTATTATTAAACCACTTTCTGATAAGCAATTCGTTCTGTTCCATCCTCAACATATACGATTCCGCAATATTTGAATCCATTCTTATCTAACAGATGCTGCATTACGATATTGTCCCGGTGTGTATCAATACGGATATTGCCGCATTGTTCCAAAGCCCAGTTCAGGCAGAAGGACGCTGCACCTTTTACATTTCCGGTGGAAGTGATGCGGTGGACGACTCCGTAACGGGAGTCGTTGATCCAGTCCCCATCGTAGATGCGCATGTAAGTCGGATCAGCCCCTTCTTTATAATAGAAAGTAGCAACTATCTGGTCCTTTTCTGTGCAGACATAACTGTTCCCCTCAGTGATGTCATCCAGAATCAACTGTGGAGAAGGATAAGTGTTTCCCCACTGAGAAGCATTTCCGTGAGTTGCCATGAATGTCCGTGCATGCTCATACATCTTAAGAAGTACTTCAAGCTCTTCTGGTTTTGTCTTTCTGATTTCCATAATATTCCTCTTTCATAAACTAAATATAGATACTTTAATGTACTATTATATCAAAAAACAGAACGTAACTCCATTGACAAAAATATAGAGAAAAAAGAAAGTGAAAACGTTATCATAGAGGAAAAGTACCTAGAGGTTTTTTAGAAAGAAAATCAGGCCGTTTATTTGCATATGAATCCGACTGTACACATGGGAAAAATGTTCTTTTTACAGTACATTTTTACTGTACTAAAGTTCGTACAATTCCCCGTAAAATGGGCGTTTTTTCGTATATTTTGTACTAAATCGAATACAAAGCGATTTCCGATATTTATTCTCGATTTTACGCTTGTCATTTATTTAACACGGTGTTATACTATGCCCGTAAAACAATTACAAAACTATTTTAGGAAAGAATATAGGAGGATTTTTCAATGGCTAATTTTGAGCAGTGGGCTGGCTTCAAGGGAAGAAAATGGACACACTCTGTAGACGTGCGTGATTTCATCCAGGAGAACTACACACCATATGAAGGTGATGAGTCATTCCTTGAGGGACCAACAGAAGCAACAGACAAATTATGGGGAAGACTGCAGGAGCTTCAGAAAGAAGAAAGAGCTAAGGGCGGAGTTCTTGACATGGAGACAGAGGTTGTTTCCGGTCTGACAGCATATGGCCCGGGATATATCGATGAGAGCATGAAAGACCTTGAGCAGATTGTTGGTTTGCAGACAGACAAGCCGCTGAAGAGAGCATTCATGCCTTATGGTGGAATCAAGATGGCAGAGCAGGCTTGTACAACATACGGATACCAGCCAAGCGAGAAACTGCATGAGATCTTCACAAAATATCATAAAACACACAACCAGGGAGTATTCGACATCTACACACCAGAGATGAAGAAAGCTCGTCATAACAAGATTATTACAGGACTTCCGGATACATACGGACGTGGACGTATCGTAGGTGACTACCGTCGTGTTGCACTGTATGGTATCGACTTCCTGATCGAGAGAAAACAGTATGACTTCGAGCGTTATGCAAGACACGGCATGAAGGGTGAGGATTTCCGTCTTCGTGAAGAGCTTGCAGATCAGATCAAAGCTCTGAAAGAAATGAAAGAAATGGCTGCAGCTTACGGATTTGATATTTCACAGCCGGCTAAGGATGCTCATGAAGCAGCTCAGTGGCTGTACTTCGGATATCTTGCAGCAATCAAGACTCAGAATGGTGCAGCTATGTCTGTAGGACGTATCTCTACATTCCTTGATATCTATATCGAGAGAGACCTGAAGGCTGGAAAGATCACAGAGAAGGAAGCTCAGGAGATCATCGACCACATGGTAATGAAATTCCGTATGGTTAAGTTCGCAAGAATCCCATCTTACAACCAGCTGTTCTCAGGAGACCCGACATGGGCAACACTTGAGGTTGGTGGACTTGGACAGGACGGACGTTCTATGGTAACAAAGAACGACTATCGTTTCCTCCACACACTGAACAACATGGGACCTTCACCAGAGCCGAACCTGACAGTTCTTTATTCTTCAAGACTGCCAGAGAACTTCAAGAAGTTCGCTTCCCTGATTTCTGTAACAACAAGTTCTATCCAGTATGAGAACGATGATGTTATGCGTCCGGTATGGGGCGATGACTACAGCATCTGCTGCTGTGTATCTGCTACAGAGACAGGTAAAGAGATGCAGTTCTTCGGAGCTCGTGCAAACCTTGCTAAGTGTCTTCTTTACGCTATCAACGGTGGTATCGATGAGAAGAACAAAGTACAGGTAGGACCGGCTTACCAGCCAATTACTTCCGAGTACCTTGATTACGATGAAGTAATGGAGAAATATGACCAGATGATGGAGTGGCTGTCCAAGCTGTATGTTGATACACTGAACATGATTCACTACATGCATGATAAATACTACTATGAGGCAGCTCAGATGTCCCTGATCGATACAGACGTTAAACGTTCTTTCGCAACAGGTATTGCTGGATTCTCACACGTAGTAGACTCCTTAAGCGCTATCAAATACGCTAAGGTTAAAGTTGTCCGTGACGAAGATGGTCTTGCAACAGACTTCGAGATTGAGGGAGACTTCCCAAGATACGGTAACGATGATGACCGTGCAGATGAGATTGCTGTATGGCTTCTGAAGAAATTCATGCACAAACTGAACAAGTGCCACACATACAGACATTCTGTACCGACAACATCTATCCTTACAATTACATCTAACGTTGTATATGGTAAGGCTACAGGATCTCTTCCGGACGGAAGAAAGGCTGGAGAGCCACTTTCACCAGGAGCTAACCCGTCTTACGGCGCAGAGCAGAGCGGACTTCTTGCTTCTCTTAACTCTGTTGCTAAGCTTCCTTACGAGCTTGCACTTGACGGAATCTCTAATACACAGACAATCAACCCAGGTGCACTTGGACATACAGATGAAGAGCGTAAAGAGAACCTTGCTCACGTACTGGATGGATACTTCGATCAGGGAGCACATCACCTGAACGTAAACGTATTCGGTGTTGAGAAGCTGAAAGATGCTATGGAGCACCCAGAGAAACCTGAGTACGCTAACTTCACAATCCGTGTATCAGGATACGCTGTTAAGTTTATCGACCTTACTCGTGAGCAGCAGCTTGACGTTATCGCAAGAACTTGCCATGACCACATGTAATTTGTAATTCAGCCAAGCCATGCGAAGACAGACAGTAAAAGGATCGTGTAAGCTTGCTTACAAAGAGACTCTTTACTGGCTGGCTTCATAGGGCGCAGCCCTACAGCGAGAAGAAGCGGAGCGGATTCGAGCTGGGAGAGCAATGGCGTATAGAAATGCATAAATAAGCAGAAACTATATCAGGACGCAGTCATTTCACCATGCTGCGTCCTTTTTTCACAAGACCTGCAATTATAAAGAAATGCCAGAAGACAAATCTGAAGGTTGCAGAAGAATGGCAGGAAACTGCCGGAAAAAGAAGGAGAAATATATGTCAGAAGTAAAAGGATACATTCACTCAACAGAAAGCTTCGGTTCCGTTGACGGACCTGGCGTACGCTTTATCATTTTTGTAAGCGGATGTCCAATGCGCTGCCAGTTCTGCCACAACCCGGACACATGGAAGATGCAGGATGGCGAACTGAAGACAACAGACGAACTGCTTAAAACAGCACTTCGCTATAAAAGCTACTGGAAAGATAAAGGTGGTATCACAGTCAGCGGTGGAGAGCCACTGATGCAGATGGATTTCCTGATTGATCTTTTCAAGAAGGCGAAAGAACAGGGAGTTCATACCAATATTGATACAAGCGGAGCTGTATTTACAAAGGAAGAACCATTCTTTGGTAAACTGCAGGAGCTGCTGAAATACACAGATATGCTGATGCTTGACATCAAACACATTGATGATGAGCAGCATAAGATTCTCACGGGACAGAGCAACAAGAATATTCTTGAGTTTGCACGTTACCTGTCTGATATCAAGAAACCAATCTGGATCCGTCACGTACTCGTTCCGGAGCGCAGTGACAAGGATGAGTACCTGGAGAGACTCCATGATTTCATCGAGACACTGGATAATGTAGAGCGTGTTGAAGTTCTTCCATATCATACACTTGGTGCATATAAGTGGAAAGAACTTGGATATGATTACAAGTTAGAGGGAATCGATCCTCCGACACAGGAGAGAATTGAGAATGCAAACCGTATTCTTGAGACAGCGAAATATTTAAAATAAGATAAAAAAAGAACTCTGTTATGAGATGTATGAATCAATACATTCGCAACAGAGTTCTTCTTTTATAAATACCTTGCTTAAAATTTTCTCAGAAAGAAAAAAGTCACGATACACACGATTGCCTCGGTAACAGGAAGGCAGAGCCAGATACCTGTCATTCCAAAAAGTGCGGCAAGCAGGAACGCAATCGGCAGAATCAGTACAAGTCCACGCAGGATGGAAATGATGAATCCAGGTACCGGCTGATCAGAAGCACTTAAATAAGTCGCTGACACCATATTGATGCCTGAAAAGAACAGGCTTACAAAGTAAATGCGCATTCCTTCTGCTGCCATTGAAGTAAGCAGCGGATTCTTGTCTTTATTAAATAAGTCAGCAATCGGAACTGCAAAGACAAACACAACCAGATAGGCGATGAAAGCCATAAGTAATGCAGTGCTTAATGCATAACGTCTTACCTGGTGGCGTACAGGAACTCCATTTTTACCAGGGTGACTGCTAACAATCGGCTGTATGCCCTGTCCGATTCCGGTAAAGATCGCCACAAGTACGAGTGCGATATTAGCAAGGATACTGTATGCCGCAAGTCCGGTCGTTCCGCTGAATTTCAGAGTCAGCATGTTAAAGACAAGAATTACGATGCCGGAAGATAATTCAGCGACAAGAGAAGAAACTCCAAGCCGGCAGATATCTATAGCAGTTTTCAGATGTATCCTTGTTTTTACCAGATGAAACTGATTCTTCTTTTTCCAGAAATGCATGGACAGAATACTCATTCCAACCAGTGGAGCGGTTGCAGTAGCCAGTGCAGCTCCGGTCATGCCAAGCTGCATAGGATAGATGAAAATGTAATCCAGCACAATATTTGTCAGACTTCCAACAAGCATTGCAGTCATTGAAAGCCGCGGTTCTCCATCATTTCTGACAAAACAATTCAACAGATTGTTGCATAAAAACAGCGGAGAAAACATGAGCAGGATGCTGATATATGGAATTGCATGCGGCAATGTAGTTCCGTCGGCTCCGAGTAAGACACAAAGAGGTCTTGCAAAAAACAGTCCGATGCTGAAAAAGAACAGCATAGCTACAAATGCAAGCTGAAGTGCCTGGGTGAAGATCGTGCGATGAATCTCACTGTCAGCTCTGCCGGAGGAAAGCGAGTATCGCGCAGCAGCACCCATGCCAATCATCAGCCCTGTTCCGTTTAACAAGCTGAAAGCAGGAAGAACCAGATTAAGCGCAGCAATCGCATCCGAGCCGATTCCCCGGGCAACAAAAAATGTATCGGCAAGGATATAACAAGAATATCCGATCATGCCGAGTACATTTGATGAGACATATTTAACAAAGAGTGGAAATACATGTTCCCGGGCAGTTGAAGTAATTGAGTTGGATGACATAATTACAAATTCCTTTCTGTATTTTCAGAATGCGTATAATACCATAGAATTTTGAGAAAATCAAATCTTTCTTTCTTATGAAAATAGAGGTAAAATAAAAATGTTATGTCTACGGTATTTACAATCCCTGAAAAGATGGTTTACTTATTATAACATAGAACGAAGAAAGGAAACATATATGAATAAAAAAGAAGTACTTGAGATCCGTAAGCAGTTCTCACCGAAAAACTGTGCGATTACGAAAATCTGTGGCTGCTATGTGGATTATGAGAA
>UMGR01046757.1_pt1 | contig 14679 bp, 10 predicted proteins | sample 1965321 | NCBI WGS metagenome assembly UMGR01 (sample SAMEA4836077, study PRJEB28245) | human gut metagenome | biome: gut microbiome; material: fecal sample | place: Denmark | collected 2008 | reverse complement strand
CGGCCGGGAAGCACCGGGCGGCGGGCGCCGCGGCGAACGAGCATCGTCTTCCACGCCGTGGGCGTCAGATGGCGGCCATTCATGGCAAGCGTGAGGCGCACATCGCGGGAGGCGTACCAATGCGCCTCAAAGGAATCCGTGATCATGACGTCACCCACTTCATTGGCAATGCGGGCAGGAATGGTGGCGTTGTCTGCCACGGTGGCTACCTGTGCCCGGGTCAGATTGGCGTCCACCCAGCGTTCATTGGTTCCGCCGGGGTTCTTGATGACGCGTACATCGGGCTGATTCAAGTCTTCGGGTGTTTGAAAGCGTTCGATTGAGTCTCGGCGAATAAGCGCAACTTTGGCAAAGGGCGCATAGCGCGGCAGCGCATCGGTTAAACGCGCGCGTTCAGGAACCCACGATACGCCGCCCGCTGCGATATCAAAACGGCCTTCGGCGAGATCCGTCATAAACGTGGGCCAAGTTGTCAGAACGAAAAGCGGTGCCAAACCGGCTTCGCGGCAGAGCTCAGCCGCCAGATCCACATCATGCCCGGCAAATCCCAGCGGAGAATCCTCATTGATGATGCCGAAAGGAAGATAGTCTCCGGGAATGCCGATGCGGAGTTTGGGCTTAGCGTTCATGATGTCTTGTTTTTTTATGGGGATCGGCTAGTTGTTCACTGAGGTCACTTAGAGTGAGAGGTCCAACATAACCGGCGCATGATCTGAAGGCTGAGGATTGCCGCGGGGGCCGTCGTCAATGGATGCGCTTTCAACAGCCCCTTTGAGTGCTTCGGAAACAAGCAGCAGATCAATGCGCAGGCCATGATTGCGTTCGAAACCGCTCTGACGATAGTCCCACCAAGAAAAGCGCTCTGCGGGCTGCGTAAAGAGTCTGAAGCTGTCGTAAAGGCCGAGTGCAAAGAGGCGCTCGAGTGCCTTTCGCTCCGGCTCTGAGCAGAGAATCTTTCCGCGCCAAGCTTCCGGATTCCAAACGTCGGCGTCGGCGGGCGCAATGTTGAAGTCGCCGCCGAGCACCAGTCTGGGGGTATCGGCAAGATAAGTTTTGAGCGTACGTTCAAGCACGGCAATCCAGTCGAGCTTATAGAGATACTTTGATGAACCTACCGCCTGACCGTTGGGAAAGTAGCCCCCGCAAAAACGAATCGGCGGCTGTTCGGGAGCCGCTAGGGGGGAAAGGAGTGCCGAAATAAAACGTTTTTGCGGATCGGGCCAGCCAGGGAGACCAAGCACAACATCCGAAGTCTTAACTGTTGTTTGGCGAGAACAGAGTGCAACGCCGTTATATGTTTTCTGACCTAAAAAGAAAACATCGAATCCGGCTTCGGCGAATGCGGCTTGGGGAAAAACGTCGTCAGTCGTTTTTGTTTCCTGCATGACCAATGCATCAATTTTGGCTGATTCTAGCCAGTCGAGCACCTGCGGCAGACGCACTTTAAGGGAGTTGACGTTCCAGGAGGCCAGTCGAAGTCGGGACATGATCAATGAGTCTTGAAATGCGCAGCATGCAGATTGGCGTGCTGTTCTGCGCGAAAGCACGGGTATTCTCTGCGCGCCTGAAAGAATAGGATTGCCTTAAAGCAGTTAGTTTGCCACAGGCGGCTCAGTCCGTCCCGCTAGTCGGCCGGCTGGCAGAGACGGCCTAAAGCAAACAATGCACAGGATTTAAGGAGAGGATATGACGCAGCCCAAAGTGATGCCGAAATTGAGCGCCGGCGATCCGGCTTCCGTCATCCTGCCTCAGAGCAAGCCGACGACTGGACGTTCAAAGTCATTGAGCCGTCTGCCTTCAAAGCTTCAGCCTGCGGATCAGCGTTCACGTCGACGCTTGGGCGGCGCAGAAGAAAATAGCGGCGCATCCGTGTGCATCGTTGCGCGCGTGACGCGCGAACAGCGAGAGTTCTTTCGCGCTGTCGGCGGTGCGCGATGGGCTCGCGAAGTGGTCAACGCCTGTATTGCCGAAGCTGAGCGGCGCGGGATTGCAATACCAGCAAAAGATTGACCCTCCATTGTGACGGCTGCGCCAATTGTCTTCGACGAGCCATCCTATTGAAGATCGCCTAACGGGCGGCGGAAAAAGACTTTTCAAGAGAAGACGTTCTTTTCTTGTTCGAGTTTTTCGCCCGGCACTCGTGCGGTATCTGCACAATAGTCGACGATTAGAAACATAATAAAAACAAAGAGTTAAAGCCTAATTAGCCGTCAGTTCACATAGGGATAATGCCCTAAAGATTCAAGATCGCTTCTCCGTAGAATGATTCCACGTATCCCACGCAGAGCTGCGAAATGTCTGCTGGAAAGGGGCAGTCCTTCAAGATGAAATGCTTTGGATGATCCGCCCAGCAGTCTTATTTCGCAGTTCTTTGAACCCACTCCCAAGGAGCTTTTCATGCCGATGAATCTTCGCGGCCGCAGCCTTCTTTCCCTCGTTCACCACACGCCTGCTGAAATCGACTATCTCGTCGATCTCGCCATTGACCTTAAAAAGGCCAAGCGCATGGGCAATGAAGTGCAGCGACTCAAAGGCAAAAACATCGCCCTTATTTTTGAAAAGACCTCCACCCGCACACGCAGTGCTTTTGAAGTCGGGGCGCATGACCAAGGCGCCGGCACCACTTTCTTTGAATCCCATTCTTCGCAAATCGGTCACAAGGAAAGCATCAAGGACACGGCTCGTGTGCTCGGGCAAATCTTTGATGCCATTGAGTTCCGCGGTTTCAAGCAGGAAACGGTTGAAGAGCTGGCTGCCTACGCCGGCGTTCCGGTCTACAACGGCCTGACCGATGAATGGCATCCGACGCAGATGCTTTGCGATCTGATGACGATGAAGGAGTCCTGCGGCAAAGCCTGGAAAGACATTTCTTTTGCCTATCTTGGCGATGCCCGCTTCAATACCGGCAATTCGCTGCTGATGATTGGTGCCAAGATGGGTATGGACGTGCGCATCGGCGCACCGAAAGCCTACTGGCCTTCGGCAGAAATCATCGCTCTGGCTGAAGAGCTGGCTGCCGTTTCCGGCGCGCACATTACCATCACAGAGGATCCCAACGAAGCCGTGGCGGGCGTTGACTTCATTCACACCGACATCTGGGTGTCGATGGGTGAGCCGGCAGAGGTTTGGGCAGAACGTATTGCGCTTTTGAAGCCCTATCAGGTCAATGCTGCCCTGATGGCTGCGTCGGGGAATCCGCAAGTGAAGTTCATGCATTGTCTGCCGGCCTATCACAATGATGAAACCAAGGTTGGCGCCAATGTGATTGCGGAGCATCCTGAACTTGCCGACGGCGTGGAAGTGACGGAAGAAGTGTTTGAGTCTCCGGCCTCTATCGTCTTTGAGCAGGCTGGCAACCGTATGCATACCATCAAAGCGCTGATGGTTGCGACACTCGCCTAAAAGACTGAGCCGCTCAAACTCAGTTTGGTTAGGGCCGTCTTTCCCAATGCAGGAAGGGCGGCCTTAATGCTTTTGGTTAAAGCAAGAGACGAAAACGGCGCGCAGCCATTCTAAGGCGGGATCATCATCACGCCGTCCGTGCCGCAGAAAGCCCAGCGGATATCCGCAGCCTAAGGACGCAAGACTCAGAGCGGTGAGTCCGCCGCGACGACAGAGTTCACGCGCAAGCGGGGAATAGACCACCATGGTGAGGTCACTCTCTGGAAGCAGTTCAGTTGCAGCTTGAACATAGGGACACCAAAGGGCCGTGTGCTGCTCAGGAAGTTTGCCTTTGAAAATCCAATGATCGAGCCCGCCCGGCGCGCGCGTACCGAAGCTGTCGATGGTTGTTTCGATTTTTTCGTAGCGCTTAAGCGCCGACCAGTCTGGCGTGCCGTCTCTATTGACTTCGGCAAGCCATGGATGGTCGCTTCGCATCAGGATATCGAAGTCGCAGGTGGCTAAAAACTGAGCTTTGATGTCCGGAGATACGTTGTCCGTCATGGGAAAGATCATCGCATCGAGCTCGCCGGTTTTAAGCGCTTCATGGCCCGCATCACTTACTGCTTCAATAACAATACTCACGCCTGGTGCAAGCCGCCGCACTTCGCGAAAGACATCTGCAAAGTGCGCGAGAAAGAGCTGTTCGTGGAGCATCACACGGAATATCCGTTTGATGTGTGATGGGCGAAAGACCTGCGGTTCGTGAGTCAAAGCATCCATTTCCGCAAGAATGCGTTCAACGCGGGGGAAGAGCCGTCGGCAGGCATGAGTAGGCGTCATGGCCGAAGCGCTTCGAATGAAAAGTTCATCCTCCACAGCCGCACGCAGACGCCCCAGCATGCGGCTGGCCGTGGGCGTACTGACATTCAGGCGAACGGCTGAATCTTTGAGTGAATGCGTTTTGTAGAGAAGAACCAGAAGCCGGAGTTCTTCAATGGCGAGTTTGTCGATGTGCATGAGAAAGCGCTGTTCGTGCGGCGGATGGAATGCTACGGATCGTAGGGCGAGATACGGGGGAGATCAAGACGCCGTGATGCAAGAAAAACGATCGGCCCGACGCGAAAGATGAAACGGGCGTTGAGGAAAGCCGCAATGCGGCGGTCAAGCTTTGAAAAATAGAATTTTTCCTCAGCAAAAATCCAAACCACTGCTATCAAGGAGAGATCCAATGTCTAAGCAGAAAGCTCATCAGAAGCTCAATCAGCTGACCGCCGTATTGATGATGGCTGCGGCAGCTGCGCTTGCTGCTCCGGCCGTTCAGGCTGGTGCCGGTCCTTCGGGGCCGGGCTATACGTATGAAGTGCCTGGTCAGCTCGGTGCTGTCGCTGTGAACCCTTACAAAATCGCGCCGCTCACTGCGGTCATCTACAACGGCGGTTATGTGCTGAAGAACGTTTCAGTGCGCATCGTCCCGAAACAAAACGGACAGGAAATCGCCTACAAAGTGGGCGACAACCAGGCGAAGACCTATGGCGGCATTCCGGTTTTTGGACTTTATGCGGACTGGCGTAATACCGTGGAAGTGGAGTATGACCGCTGGCAAGGCGATCAGATGAAGCACATCAAGGAGACGTACCGAATCTGGACAGCGCCTGCTTATGTTGAAACCGACGGCTACGGTGCCCGCGATACGGGTTTCTTTAATCCGGAAGTGAAGAAGGTTGATCCGGAATTCAAGGATCGCCTCTATTTCGTCAACAACCTCGGGCAGCTTGACGCACGCAGTACCAAGACCGTTTGGAATAACCCTGTGGGCGGCGCGCTGCAGTGGAACTATTCGCCGCAGAACACGATCATTGATACGACGGGCGAAATTCGCTGGTACATGCTGCCCGAAACCATTTATTCCTTTGACAACATTTGGTACGGCGGCACGATGATGGGCTTCCGTCAGGAAGCTGACGGCGCGATGAGCTGGGGTTACGGTCAGCGCTACGCTAAGTATGACATCATGGGTCGTGAGATCTTTAATCGCCGTCTGCCGACCGGGTATGCCGACTTTTCGCATGCTTCGAAAAAGATTGAATCGAACGGCCACTATCTGCTGCGCGTAGCTTCCGACGGATACAAACGCCCGGACAACAAGATTGTGCGCACCGTGCGCGACGTGATCCTTGAGGTGGATGGCGACGGCAATGTGGTTGACGACTTCCGGCTCTTTGAAATTCTCGATCCGTACCGCGACAACGTGCTCAAAGCGATTGACCAGGGTGCGGTGTGCCTGAACATCGACCCGGCCAAGCAGGGCAAGACCCTGACGGCTGAAGAACTTGCCAAGCAGGATCAAAACGATCACTTCGGCGACATCGTCGGCAGCGGTGCCGGACGCAACTGGGCGCACGTCAACTCTGTGGACTACGATGAAACCGATGATTCCATCATCATCAGCTCTCGCCATCAGTCAGCGATTATCAAAATCGGCCGCGACAAGAAGGTGAAGTGGATTCTCGGCTCGCACGAAGGCTGGAAGACGCCTTATCAGGATAAGCTCCTGCAGCCGGTCGACAAGAACGGCAAGCCCATCAAGTGTGAAGGCTCCAAGTGTGAAGGCGACTTCGACTGGACTTGGACGCAGCATACGGGCTGGAAGGTGAGAAGCGAGCTGAGCAAGGGAGATGTGATTTATATCTCGGCCTTTGATAATGGCGATGCCCGCGGTATGGAGCAGCCGGCGCTGCCAGAAATGAAGTACTCTCGAGCGGTTGTCTACAAAGTCGACCAGAAGAAGATGACGGTTGAACAAGTGTGGGAATACGGCAAGGAGCGCGGCCACGCTTGGTACAGCCCAGTGACGTCATTGACGGAGTACTACGGCGACAAGGATTCCATCATGGTCTACTCGGCGACGGCTGGTGCGGAATTCGATTGGAAGACCTTCTCCTATACGAAATTCCCGTCGCCCGTGATTGATGAATTCAAGTGGCTTGCCAAAGAGCCTTCGGTTGAAATCATTCTGCACGGTGCAGAAGGCTATCAGGCGTTCCCGTTTGACGTGAAGAAAGCCTTCCATCCATAAACGGTATGGAATGACGGTTTTCGGTTGCGCTGATCATGCGCTCTGAATACCGCTTCAGCTCAATAAAAGCCGCCGGCCTTTTAGAGTGTCCGGCGGCTTTTGGCTGTCTGCAATGCGGATTCATTCCGTGATCGAGCTAGGCAGGGCGGCAGGGCCGTTGCCGCAGCAGCGAGATGCCTCGCCCAATTCTTAATGGAATTGGGCAGGAATGAGGCATGCTTAATGCTTTTGAGACTCGATGATGCCCGAGAGACGAAGCAAGGGGTCGAGTTCAGGCTTGCGGCCGCGGAAGGCAACGAAATTGTCGATCGCGTCACGGCTCGAGCCGCGCTCGAGAATTTCCTTCAAGTAGCGTCGCCCCGTGTCGGGGTTGAGAACGCCTTCTTCTTCAAAGGCGCTGAAGCAGTCCGCCGAGAGGACCTCCGCCCATTTGTAGCTGTAGTAACCCGCACCGTAGCCGCCCGCAAAAATATGCGAGAAGCTCTGCGGGAAGCGGTTCCAAGCGGGCGGGAAGACGACGGCAACCTCACGGCGCACGGAGTCTAGAAGTGCCTGCACGGAATCCGTCTTCGGATCGAAGGCCGAGTGGAGCAGCATGTCAAAGAGTGCGAATTCAACCTGACGCACGCAAAATGCACCGGCCTCATAGTTTTTGGCGGCAATCATTTTGTCAAAGAGTTCGTCGGGGAGCTGTTCACCCGTTTCGACGTGAGCGGAGATGCTCTTGACAATTTCGTGTTCCCAAGCGAAGTTTTCGAGAAATTGGCTGGGCAGTTCGACCGCGTCCCACTCGACGCCGTTGATGCCGGAGACTTGCGGTTCGGTTTGAGCGGTGAGGATGTGGTGCAGCGTATGGCCGAATTCATGGAAAAGCGTCGTTACTTCGTCGTGCGTCATCGTGGCTTCACGGCCCGCCTGCGGGGCCGCAAAGTTGGTGACAAGATAAGCGATCGGAGTAATGAGCTTGCCGTCTTCAATTCGACGAGTACGTTCGCCGTCCATCCAGGCGCCCGAGCGCTTGCCTTCTCGGGCATAGAGGTCAGCATAGAAGGCGGCAATTTTTTCACCGTTGCGCTTCACTTCAAAATACTTGACATCTGGATGCCAGACGGAGGCCTGAGCTTCTTCGATTTCGATGCCAAAGAGCTTTTCGACCAGGCCGAAAAGTCCCTTGAAGACCGCACGCTGTGTGAAGTAGCGCTTCACTTCCGCGTCGGAATAGCTGTAGCGGGCTTCGCGAAGCTTTTCTGCAGCATAAGCGCGGTCCCACGGCTCAATTTGATCGATGCCGAGTTCGTCTCGAGCATAGGCGTCGACCTGAGCGACGTCGTCCTCTGCACGGGGTTTGGAGCGGCGGGCAAGATCACGCAGAAAGTCCAGTACTTCCGCAGGGCTCTTGGCCATCTTTGTTGCAAGCGACAATTCCCCGTAATTCTTAAAGCCGAGCAGCGACGCTTCTTCAGCACGCAGTTCGAGAATGCGCTTGATGAGCGGCGTGTTGTCAAATTTGCCGCCGTCAAATTCCGAGGCGCGTGTGGAGAACGCACGGTATAGCGCTTCGCGAATGCCGCGGTCAGCGCAGTACTTCATAGCGGGGAGGTAGGACGGATACTGCAGCGTCAGGCGAAAGCCCTTTTTCCCGGCAGCCTCGGCACTCGCCCGATAGAGGGCGAGCGTTTCCTCCGGAATGCCGGCAAGACGTTTTTCATCTTCAATGAGGAGTTCGTACGCGTTGGTGGCATCCAACAGGTTTTCGCTGAATTTCTGCGAAGTCTGCGAGAGTTCTTGTCCAATCGCTTTCACGCGTTCGCGCTGCACTTTGGGGAGCGACGCCCCCGACAAGCGGAAGTCTCGCAGTTCCCGTTCAACAATGCGGCGGCGCACCGGGGCAAGCTCTTCGAACTCAGGCGAAGCGGCGAGTTCTCGGTACTTGTCGCAGAGCTTTTCATCCTGAGAAAGCCGGAGGAAAAGATCTGTGGCGATAGGGAGCGCCTCATTGAAGGCGTCGCGGAGCGCCGGTGTATCTACAACGCTCTGCAGATGTCCGACAGCCCCCCAGGCTCGTCCAAAAGCAAGCACAGCCTTTTCGAGCGGCTCAACCGTGTTTTCCCATGACGCCGGAGTGGACGGCGCATCGGCTTTTTCAAGCGCCGCTTCAACCTGAGCGGCAAGCGACTTGACGGCCGGCACGACATGTTCGGGACGCACAGAAGCGTAGTCGATCAGATCCGTGATCGAGAGCAAAGGGTTAGGTGTCGTGTCGGAGGTGGGCATGATTTTTTTCAGAAAGTTGAACATTGGCGCTTCGAACGGACTTTAGTCAATCCGGACGGAGAGCGGAGAGGCTTGGAGGCTGGTCTCCGCTGATGAAAAGAAATACATGCGCCCGAAGAGCGCTTCAAGCGTGCGCAGCCTTCGGGCGGTTGGGTGTTCGGTACAGGTCTGTTGCAGCCTGCAGTCTCTGATTGTAGGGCGTGGCTCATGACTGTGCGCGGTTCAAGCGCTTTCAATGGCCGTCTGCGGTGCAATGCGGGATGGCAGAACTCACGGAAGAAGGGTGTTTATAAGCAATCACGTCTCGATGCGGCTGCAGTTTGCATGGGACAAAACTGACAAATTTTGATCACTACACACATCTGCCTATGGTGAATTTTTGTCACTGATTAATTTTCACCACACCTCTGATAAGGCGATATTTCTTATATAACAAATAATTACGAATTGGCATCACTTCTGCGTTCTATGAACTTGAATGCCCCGCATATGGGTTTCATTTTCATTCATTCAGGAGCTGTCATGAGCGATAAGACCACCGAAATCTTTGAGCATCTTCGTTACAACCTTATCACGAAGGATCGGCGCTTTAGCGAAGTAAACGGAAAGCTTTGCTTCGAAGGCGTCAATGTCGAAGAGCTCGCCAAGAAATATGGTTCGCCGGTCTATGTTTATTCCGAAAAGGAGCTGCTGCGCAATCTCGCTGAAATTGAAGAGGCATTCAAAGGACATAAGAACACCAAGATCTTCTATGCATCCAAGGCCTGTTCTGTCATGGCTATTCTGCGAATTCTTAAGGATGCAGGCTGCGGCATTGAGACGAATTCGCTCAATGAAATCAAGAAGGCTGTAGAAATCGGTTTCAAAGGCGAAGATATCGTATTCAACGGGGTTATGAAGACCCGTGAAGACTTGGAATACGCCATTGCTCATGACCTTTATCTCATCAATGTTGACTCTCTCTATGAACTCGACATGATCGATGAGATTTCCCGTGTCCAAAAGAAAGTGGCGCATGTCTGTGTCCGCGTTGAACCCAATGTCCCGTCGGCCACGCATCCTGGTCTGGTGACTGCATTCCACGCGAAGTCCGGCATTGATCTGCAGCAGGCCGAAGGTGCTGTTCGCCGCATTCTGGAGATGCCGTATGTTCAGGTTCGCGGTCTGCACATGCATGTCGGCGATCAGGTGCCCGAAAGCGAACCGTTTGCCAAGGCCACCGCAGTTCTCGTCAATGAAAGCATTCGTTTGGAAAAGCTCTTTGGCATTAAGTTTGATTTGATTAATGTGGGCGGCGGCATCCCGGTGCCTTACAAGTACGACGAAGAAAATGGTGACCCGCTTCACGACAACATGTATGCGGGCATCAATTCGAAGGACTTTGCCGACGCCATCATCGGTGAGGTGCAGAAGTGGGGCGAAGACAAGCAGATCTGCATCGAACCCGGCCGCAAGATTCCTTCCTCAGCCGCGGTAATGCTCTCCACGATTAAGTGCGAAAAGATTAAGACGAACTATGACCTGGAGGGCAATGTTCAATGTCATGTGGATTGGAAGTTCTGTGACGCGGGTTACAACGTCATGGCCGACGCTCAGCACTACGCCTGGTTCTTCTACATCTACAACGCGAGCCGCATTGCTGAACCGCACGATCATTACGTCAAGATCGCCGGTCCGCTTTGTGACGGCGGCGACTATTACCACATGGGCGTCAAAGGCGAAGAGTTCCTGATGCCTAAGGACACCACGATCGACGATGTCTTCGTCTTCCTCGATGCAGGCGCGTACTCGATTGAAAGTCAGACGGTCTACAACTGCCGTGCCCGCACGGCTGTTGTCTTGATCGACAAGGACGGCAAGGATCGTCTCATCCGGCACGCAGACACGTACGAAGACATGGTTTCATACGACATCTACTAACCATTTTGGGATCTTCCCAAAGAAAGCGGCTGACTTCTTGCTCAGTCGTCAGCCGCCTCAACTCCCCCCTGCGCTGCAGGTTCTGCATCGCAGATATTCAGACTGGAGAATCGAATGTCTGAAGACAAAAACAACACGCTCTTGGGGATTCGCGACATCGTGATCATGAATGTGATTGCGATTCTCTCACTTCGTCAAATTCCCAACGTAGCGCCCTACGGGGCCTCCGCAATGCTGCTGTGGCTGCTCGCTGCAGTTTGCCTATTCCTGCCGCTTGCGATGGTCTGCGGTGAACTCTCTACCGGCTGGCCGAAAGACGGCGGCATTTTCGTTTGGGTAAAGGAGGCCTGGGGCAAGCGCGTCGGCTGGATCATCGTGGTCTGCTACCTCTTTTCCTGTGTGCTTTTCTTCCCCCTGATGCTGCAATTCGCCTTTACGGCGCTCGGCTACGTCATCTCGCCAGAATTGGCAGAGAACCCGACATTCATCGGTGTGAGCTCCATTGTGATCTTCTGGTTCCTCACCTTCATGAACATTAAAGGCATGCAGTGGACGAAGATCATCAACTCGGTTTCAGCCTGGCTCGGTGTATTTATTCCGGCCGCCATCCTGATCCTCGTTGCCGGTGCCTGGCTCATTTCCGGTCATCCCATGTCGACGGACTACATGACGGCAGCCAACTGGATGCCGGACTTCACCAAGTGGGACACGATCGTCTTCCTTTCTTCAATGATGTTCGCATTCGCCGGCTTTGAAGTTGCGCCGATGGTTGCTGGCCGCACAAAGAATCCGCAGCGCGACTTCCCGCGAGCGATGGCGCTTTCAGCCATTGTCATCGTCGGCATTTACATGATCGGCACGATTGCTGTGAATACGCTGGTTCCTGCGGGGAAAACAGACATCGTGGCCGGCATTATGCAGGCTATGAAGTCCGGTGCTGAGACGCTGGGTGCCCCTTGGCTCCTTCCGCTGATGGCCGTCTGCCTCTTCTTCGGCGCAGTTGGTCAGGTCAACTCCTGGCTTGTGGGGCCGATCTACATGCTTCAGGAAGCTTCTCGCGAAGACAAGATTCTGGGTGAGAACGTTGCCAAACTGCATCCGAAGTACGGAACGCCCGCCTTTGCCCTGATTATTCAGGCCGTGATCGTGAGCATTCTCTGCCTCTCGACCTTCATCTCTCCCTCTGTGGCAGCGGCTTATTGGATGCTGACCGCACTTACCACGATCTGCTACTTCATTCCTTACCTCGTGATGTTCCCGTCGTTCATTCGTCTGCGCCAGATCCAGCCGAATGTGCCTCGCTCCTTCCGCATCCCCGGAAAGATCCTGCCCATCGTTTTGCCTCTGCTTGGTTGGTGCTCGATCTTCTTTGCTGTGGTTCTCGTCTTCATTCCGCCGGCTGAACTCGATATGGGCGGCTACGGCTTCTATCTGGCCAAGCTGCTTGGCGGTGCGGTGCTCGCTATCGCGCTGGCGGAATGGACATATCACCGCGCACAGAAGCGCAATGCGGCAAACAAGTAATTTGGAGATTTCAGGATGTACAAACCCATTCTTACGATTGACCTTCCTAAATTGCGCGACAACGCTCGCGTCGAAAAGAAGGAGCTTGGCGAACACGGTATTGAAGTCATGGCCGTCAATAAAGTCTTTAACGGCTGCGTAGCTACTGCGCGTGCCGTACTCGAGGGCGGTATTGATGTGATTGCTGAGTCCCGCACCTACAATCTCAAAAAACTCAAAGACGCCCTCGGGTGTCGTACCTGCCTGCTGCGCAGTCCTGTGCTGAGTGAAATTGAAGACGTCATCCGCTACGCCGATATTTCGCTTAACTCAGAAGTCGCAGTTATCAAGGCGCTTTCGGCAGAAGCTGTTCGTCAAGGTAAAACGCATGAAGTTCTTCTCATGGTCGACATGGGCGACCTCCGGGAAGGGATCATGTTCGATCACTATCAGGACATTGTTGATACGGTAAAGCTCATCAATGAGCTGCCTAACCTCAAGCTCTATGGTCTGGGCACCAATTTCAACTGCTACGGCACGGTGATGCCCACGGTGAAGAACGGCTGCGATTTCCGAGATATTGCGAGAAAGGTCGAGGCTGACACAGGCATCAAGATTCCGCGGCTTTCTGCGGGCAACTGCACGAGCTACGTGTTGATTGATCAGGGCAAGTGGCCTGAGGGGCTCAATCATCTTCGCATCGGCGGTCTCCACGAGTACGGCATTGAATACGTCAAAGTGCACTATCTCGACCAGTACCACCACTCGCAGAAGCCGGTCGAAAAGGTCTGCTCTCCGCTCTATACATTGACGGCCGAAATCATTGAACTCAACTCCAAACCCACTGTACCGATCGGCGAACTTGGTGTTGACGCATTCCTGCAGACGAAGACGTTTGTGGATCGCGGCATTCGTCGGCGTGCACTCCTCGCTTTCGGTCGCCAGGACGTGCCGAGTGAAAACTGTGTGCCCTGCGACGATTCGATCACTGTGCTCGGCCAGACGTCCGATCACACCATCATCGACATCGAGGACTGCAAGACGCCGCTCAAGGTAGGCGACAAGGTTTCTTTCGAACTCGACTACACAGGGCTGTTAGCGGCGTGCACAACAGACGGAGTGGAAAAGCGCTTCATCAACTGACGCCGTCAGGCTGAAAACATGATTCACCCCCTCTGCGGCAGATGCGGCAGAGGCGGTGAGTCCACCTGAGTTTCCTCCTTGCTTATGAGGGCGGGCTCTCGAGCAGACCGGCTCGCCCCCTTTTTGACTTATGAGTTCGAAGTCTCCCGAGCCTTCCGGCAAATTGTCTTCTTCGGTTAAGCCGCGTCATGTCACCATGATTAGTCTGGGCGGCACAATCGGTGCGGGACTTTTCATCGGCATTGCTGAACCGCTGACGCAAGCCGGTCCACTAGGAACCATCCTCGCTTACTTTGCCGCAGGGCTTGTAATGCTCGGGACCATGATGTGTCTCGGAGAACTTGCAACTTCCTTTCCTCATTCAGGCAGCTTTCAGTACTACGCCTACAAATTTTTCCCCAGCCCTCTGATTTCCTACGCCATCGGATGGATGTATTGGCTCAGTTGGGTTTTTGCACTGGCCGCAGGACTTGTCGCCGCAGGGATCGTGTCGCACGAAATGTGGCCGAACATCCCGATCTGGCTTTACTGCGGCGGATACCTCGCCATACTCACATTGGTCAACATGCTCTCTGCGGGCGCATTTGGTGAATTTGAATATTGGCTCGCCGGCATCAAAGTCTTTGCCATCGTTTTCTTTATCGCCTGCGGTCTTTGGCTCATTAGCGATAAAGCCTTAACAACCGAATGGGTGCCGACACTACGGGTGGAGGGGGAACTCTTCCCATTCGGCATTGCCCCGATTTTTCAGTGTATGGCCATCGTGGTGTACTCATTTCAGGGGGCGGAATTAGTCGGCAATGTGGCCAGTGAAGCTCCGCACCCGGAACAGGCGCTCCCGAAGATCATCCGGACGATCGGTATACGCATCATCCTCTTTTACATTCTCGCTGTCAGCGTGCTCGCCATTCTGAATCCGAGCGGCTGGGTTAAAAGCAGCGATAGCGGTCCGTTTGTGGAAGTGTTCCGCGAAATCGGACTTCCAGGTTCAGAAGACTTCATGAAGCTGGTGATTCTTTCGGCCTCTCTTTCCGCCGTCAATTCCGCCATTTTCGCCTGCTCGCGCATGTTCTGGTCTATGGCTCAGTCGGGGATGACCCCGGCATTCTTTAAAAAAACTGAGTGTCAACGGCGTTCCGCGCCGTGCAATTTGGTTCTGCTCAGCTTTGTCACTGGTCTGCATCTTCACGCAATTTATCAACGCCCGCAGACTCTTTCTTTTTCTGGTTGCAAGTACGGCCCAAGTGGGCTGCGTCGCCTGGATCGTCATCTGCGCTTGTCAGCTTAAATACCGTGCTTTGGTCGACAGCGGTCTCGAACCTTATCTGCAAAGCACCTATCGCGTTCGGTGGCACCCATGGACGGGGGTCATCGTTATC
>UMGR01043229.1_pt1 | contig 15216 bp, 10 predicted proteins | sample 1965321 | NCBI WGS metagenome assembly UMGR01 (sample SAMEA4836077, study PRJEB28245) | human gut metagenome | biome: gut microbiome; material: fecal sample | place: Denmark | collected 2008 | reverse complement strand
TCAAGCACAAATTGAACTTTTTTCTGTTGAGCACCCAAATATGAGCAACGATACAGCAGAATTTCTTGCACTGCTACAAGAGCAAAATGAAAGAATGTCACAAATGACAAAAACTCTGCTTGAAATGAGTGAGCTTCGTACAGTTGAGTGCAAAGATACAATAGAAATTGCCCCTATGATTGAAGAAATATTTACCGACCTTGCTCCCCTTGCAGAAAAAAAGAATATTCGCCTTGAATACAACGGCAATGGTATGATGATAGGCAGTGACACCTTAATTTATCGTTTATTATTTAATTTAACTGAAAACGCAATACGCTACAACAGAGAAAATGCTTCTGTAATTATAACTGTTGACGAAAAGAATAATCAGCTTTATATACGAGTTAAAGATAACGGTTATGGTATACCCGAGCAGTACAGAGAAAGTATCTTTCAACCATTTTTCCGTGTTGATAAATCTCGTAGCAGAGCATACGGCGGTGTAGGCCTTGGACTATCACTTGTATGGGAAATTGTACTTTTGCACAACGGTACGGTAAAAGCTGAAAAAAGCGACAAAAATGGAACAGTAATGCTTGTAACACTTCCCCAAAAAACAAACAAATAATTGATTATTAAGTTTTATATAAATGTTTTAGATAAATTTGATATAAATATTTATATTTTTTAAACTGTTGACATTAATGTTATATTGCATTATAATAATTATCCAAATTTTCAAAATAATTGGAGGATAAATATGAAATCATTATGTGGGGCGGATTGTGATAACTGTGGCTATGGCAAAAGCAGAAATTGCAAAGGCTGCAATGTAACTAAAGGTTCTCCGTTTGGAAAGCAATGTTTTATTTATCAATGTATTGATATGGGAGGAATGAACAACTATATTGTGCTGAAAAATCAGTTGATTGACGAGTTTAATTCTCTTAATATTCCGGGAATGCCTGCTATAAATGAGTTATATGCAATGAATGGGGTATATGTAAATTTGTCTTATCGTATGCCGAACGGTAAAAATTTAAAATTGCTTGATGATAACAGTATATACTTGTGTAATCAAGTTGAATGTGAATTTAATGACGGATCTATTACAAGATGTTTTGGTTTGGTTGCCGGATTGGATTTTATTCTTGTAAGCGAGTACGGTGAAAATTGTTCAAATCCTGAAATTGTCATATATAAAAGAAGATAAATATTTTTAAAAAGCAAAATATGTAAAGATATTTACTGTTCTGTTAATTACGGTTATGTACCTGGTGTAATTGCACCGGATGGTGAGGAGCAGAACTCTTATATTTTAGGCTTGAATTATCCGCTTAAATCTTTTAAAAGAAAAGTAATTGTGATTGTTCATCGTAATGATGATATAGAAGAAAAATGGATTGTTACACCTGAAAACATTTCTTTTACTAAATAAGAAATTATGCGGCAGATTAAATTTCAAGAAAAATATTTTGACAGCTATATAATTATGTAAAAGATCGTAATACGAAAAATTCCCGTAATGCAGATTAATGCATTGCGGGAATTTGTTTAGTATTCATTTTCGTTATATTCACTTTTACCTGTCTTATAGTCGATAGTTACATTTGGCTGAACATTGTAGCAGTATACGCACAATGTTACACCCTCGCCTTTATCTTCAACGGATTTTGCCTCAATTAATACTCCTTTGGCAACAAGGTCGTCATTTTCAAAAACAGGAGTTACACGGTAAAGCGCGTGATTACCGGTTGTTTTTACATAATTTGCAACCATATTTTCAAAGGGCAGCATACCCGTTACATTTAGGTATCTTGTTCCTGTTATCAAATTCTTTTCATTTGCATTTTCGCCCGTAAGCTGATAGGCGATAAGGTGACAGCGATTGTACAGATATTTTCCGTCAATAAAGTCATATTTTATTGTTTGCCAGCCTGACGGTTTAATTCTGCCTATCTGACCTCTCTCTTCTGTAGGCATTATATCTGTACCTACGCAGGCATAGGCTGTGCCGCATCTTCCTAATTCGTCTAAATCCGCATAGTATTCAAATGATGATGTTGTGTAATCGTCATCACTGAAATACGGTTCGTTGCCGTTTATTTCTATAAAAGCAGAACCTGAATAATCGGGAATATCTTTAAGGGAGATAATTTCGTCTTTTGCAGTATTTTCTGTCGGCTGATTGTTTATAATTAAAATCACCGCAAAACAGCATATCAAAGCAAGTGCGGTAGGTACAGTGATTTTTGTGGTTTTTCGTTTTTTAGTTTTCATAATTACCTCAATTATAATGTTATGTAATTATTATAATTGAGGTAATTGCATTTTTCAAGTTTTCAGTTGACAAAAAATTTGCGTGTAAAGTATAATTAAAAGTGTAAGGTGTGTTATGCATTTTATAATATTCAAAAGGGAGTTGTTACTATGAAAATTCTTGTTTCCGGCGGAACAACATTTGTTAGTAAATTTACTGCGGAATATTTTCTCAAAAGAAATAATGAAGTGTATGTTATTAACAGAAACAGCAGGGAACAGGTTCTCGGTGTTCATTTGATTGAAAGTGACAGAATGAATCCGAGCAATTTGTTAAAAAATGAACATTTTGATTTAATTATTGATGTAACCGCTTATAATCAAGAACATATAAAAAGCATATTAAATTCAGGAGTTATTTTTGATAACTATATTTTTATAAGCTCAAGTGCGGTATATCCTGAAACAAATATTCAACCATTTAATGAAGAACAAGCTTGTGGTCAAAATTCTGTTTGGGGCGACTATGGTATAAATAAGCTGATGGCTGAACAATATTTAATCAATCATTGCCCCGATGCTTATATATTAAGACCGCCATATTTTTATGGAATGTACGAAAACCTTTATCGTGAGGCTTTTCCTTTTGATTGTGCAGAATTAGACAGAAAATTTTATATTCCGCAAAAAGGTGATATGAAGTTGCAGTTTTTTAATGTATCGGATTTATGCAGATTTATTGAAATAATTATTGAAAAACAGCCGAAAAATCACATTTACAATGTAGGCAACAAAAATGCCGTAACTATAAAAGAATGGGTTGAGCTTTGCTACAAAGCTGTGGGCAAAGTACCGGAATTTATAGAAGTTGATAAATCTATTCTGCAACGAGATTATTTTTGCTTTTATGACTACGAATATATTCTTGATGTCAGCAGGCAAAATGAGCTTATGCCAACAACAGTTCCGCTTGAGAAAGGTTTAAAAGAAGAATATGAGTGGTACAAAAATAATCATAACAGCATATATAATCGCAAGTCATACATAGAATTTATTGACAAAAATTTAGTGTAATAATTATTAACAAAAAGGGTGCTGTCCGTATGGAAAGCACCCTTAAATTTATTTAGTTAGCTTGTACTAAAATTAATACAAAGATTAAGCCTTAGGACCTGCCTCTACGAGAGCCTTACCTGCCTCGTTGCCTTCGTACTTAGCAAAGTTCTTAACAAAACGAGCTGCAAGATCCTGTGCCTTTGCTTCCCAATCAGCAACATTTGTATATGTGTCGCGTGGGTCGAGAATTGCAGGATCAACACCCGGAAGCTCTGTAGGAACTTCAAAGTTGAAGTGAGGGATTGTCTTTGTAGGAGCCTTTGTGATAGAACCGTCGAGAATAGCGTCGATGATACCTCTTGTATCCTTAATAGAGATACGCTTGCCTGTGCCGTTCCAACCTGTGTTTACGAGGTAAGCCTTAGCACCGCTCTTTTCCATCTTCTTAACGAGCTCTTCAGCATACTTTGTTGGGTGAAGCTCAAGGAAAGCCTGACCGAAGCAAGCAGAGAATGTTGGAGTTGGCTCTGTAATGCCACGCTCTGTACCTGCGAGCTTAGCTGTAAAGCCTGAGAGGAAGTAGTACTTTGTCTGCTCAGGAGTAAGGATTGATACAGGCGGAAGTACACCGAAAGCATCTGCTGAAAGGAAGATTACATTCTTAGCAGCAGGAGCTGAAGATACAGGACGAACAATGTTCTCAATGTGGTTGATTGGGTAAGATACACGAGTGTTCTCTGTAACTGTCTTGTCGTTAAAGTCAATTTTACCGTCCTTATCTACTGTTACGTTCTCAAGAAGAGCATCTCTTCTGATTGCGTTGTAGATGTCAGGCTCTGATTCTTTGTCAAGGTTAATAACCTTAGCATAGCAGCCGCCCTCAAAGTTAAATACACCGTTGTCGTCCCAACCGTGCTCGTCATCACCGATGAGAAGTCTTTTAGGATCTGTTGAAAGTGTAGTTTTACCTGTACCTGAAAGACCAAAGAAGATAGCTGTGTTCTCGCCGTTCTTATCTGTGTTAGCTGAACAGTGCATTGAAGCAATACCCTTAAGTGGGAGGTAGTAGTTCATCATTGAGAACATACCCTTCTTCATCTCACCGCCGTACCATGTGTTTACGATAACCTGTTCACGGCTTGTGATGTTGAACATTACAGCTGTTTCAGAGTTAAGACCGAGCTCCTTGTAGTTCTCAACCTTAGCCTTTGATGCGTTGTAAACAACGAAATCAGGCTCAAAGTTCTCAAGCTCTTCAGCAGATGGCTTGATGAACATATTTGTTACAAAGTGAGCCTGCCAAGCAACCTCAACGATGAAACGAACTGCCATTCTTGTATCGTGGTTAGCGCCGCAGAATGCATCTACAACATAAAGCTTCTTGTTTGAAAGCTCTTTCTTAGCAAGCGCTTTTACAGCTTCCCAAGCTTCCTGTGTTGCAGGATGGTTGTCGTTCTTGTATTCGTCAGAAGTCCACCATACAGTGTCCTTTGAATTCTCGTCCATTACGATGAACTTATCTTTAGGTGAACGGCCTGTGTAAATACCGGTCATAACATTAACTGCGCCGAGCTCAGTTTCACGTCCAACCTCATAGCCTTCCAAATCAGCCTTTGTTTCCTCGTTAAAGAGTTCGTCATAGGAAGGATTGTGGATAATTTCAGTAGTACCGGTAATACCATACTTAGTTAAATCAATCTTTGCCATTTCAGTATCAACCTTTCTGTTTCTTAAATTACATAGTATCAGAATTTGCGGTGAGTTGTAATTACCAAACAATCTACACTGCAATAACCTATGTTCGTTAGTATTTTAGCATAATTTTTTACCCTCGTCAAGCCAATTGCCAATTAATTTGGTCGGTTTTGTCATATTGTGGTTTATTCGACATCAACACTGTATTTGTATATTGATAAGAGGTGTAAAAAGTGCTATAATATTGTATTATAAGCAGGTTTATTCTGTATATTCAGCACTTTAAAAAGCAAAGAAAATTTACCGTTACGGGAGGATATTATGAGCCTTGTTGAATTTAAAGATGTTTACAAAATATATAAAATGGGCGAAGTGACTATTAACGCTGTCGAGGGTGTTTCTTTTAATATAGAGCAGGGCGAGTTTTGCGTGGTAGTCGGTGCATCGGGTGCAGGCAAGACAACCGTACTTAATATTCTCGGCGGAATGGATACCTGTACAAAAGGCAGTATTATTGTCGGCGGCAGAGATATAAGCAAGCTGAAAGACAAACAGCTTATTGAATACAGACGGTTTGACATTGGTTTTGTATTTCAGTTTTATAACCTTGTACCTAACCTTACCGCAAAAGAAAATGTAGAGCTTGCAACGCAGATAAGTAAAAATCCGATGGACAGTACAGAGGCGCTTGAAAGCGTCGGACTTTCACAGCGCAGTGCAAACTTTCCCGCTCAACTTTCGGGCGGTGAACAGCAGAGAGTTTCTATTGCAAGAGCACTTGCCAAGCGACCTAAACTTTTACTTTGCGATGAGCCGACGGGTGCTCTTGACTATAACACCGGCAGACAGATTTTAAAACTTTTGCAGGAAACCTGCCGAAAAGAAAATATGACGGTAGTTCTCATAACCCACAATTCAGCAATTACCCCAATGGCAGATCATATTATAAAGATGAGAAGCGGCAGGGTAATTATGGATGTTCACAATGATGAACCTAAAAATGTTGAAGAAATCGAATGGTAATTCATATTTTCTGCGAAAGGGGAGAGGACATTGACTAAAACCCTGTTAAAAAATACTTTCAGAGAAATTGCAAATTCTAAAGCAAGGTTTATTTCTATACTTGCGATTATTGCACTCGGTGTTGGATTTTTTGCCGGAATCAAAGCTACGGTTCCGTCAATGTACAATATGGCAGACGAATATTATTCTCAATCCAATCTTATGGATTACAGGCTTGTATCTACTGTCGGATTTGATAAAGATGATGTAAAAGCGGTTGAAAATCTTGACAATGTAACCGATGTTATGCCATCGTATTTTGCCGACCTTGTTTTAAAATCAAACGGAAACGGCGGTAACGGCAAGGTTATAAGAGTAACCGCTGCACCTAAAAGTTATAACAATAATAAAACTCTTAATACATTAAACATAAAAGAGGGAAGACTACCCGAGAAAAAGGGTGAAATCCTTGTTGAATACGGCAGTGTCGGCAGCAGTGATTATAAAATCGGCGACAAGGTTGTATTTGGAAGTGAAAGCGGAGAATCCAATGCACTTGATATGGTAGATACGCTTGAATATACCGTTGTCGGTAAAGCGGAATCACCTATGTATATTTCGTATCAGCGTGGCTCAACTACAATCGGCAACGGCAATATTGAAGCATTTATGTATATTTATCAGGATGATTTTGTAACCGAAAGATATACGGAAATGTATGTGAAAACCGCTTTTTCTGACGGCGACGGTTCAGCCTTTGATGACGAATACGAAAAAGACATTGAAAGCTTTACAACTGTTCTTGAAAATACCGCCGATTTACGCTGTGAGGCATTTGATAAAGATGTTATAGGCAAAGCAAAGCAGGAACTTGAGGACAGTAAAAACGATTATGAAACCGAAAAATCCGAGGCTCTTACAAAACTTGATGATGCAAAAACAACTTTAGATAATTCGGAAAAAGAATATACAGATAAGATTTCAGATGCACAATCGCAACTTGACACAGCCAAAAAGCAGATAGATGACGGAAAAAGTCAGCTTGAAACTGCTAAAGAAGAATACGAAAACGGCATTGCGACAGGTGAAAGCGAACTTTCTTCTGCGCAGGCGGAACTTGACAGTGCAAAAGCCGAATATAATGCAGGCGTTGAAGAATATAATTCAAAAATCAGCATAGCGGAAGAAACTCTTGCCGAAAAAGAAGATGAATTCAATGCCGCAAAAAGTGAATTTGAAAACAATCAAAAGCCGCAGCTTGAAACCGCAATAGCAACTTGCAAATCACAGATTGAGGCTTTACAGGCACAAATTGAGGTTACAGAGGACGAAACCGCTCGTGCTGTATTGCAGGAACAGCTTACACAGGTTCAGGCAGTTTTAGCAGATTGTGAAACAAAACTTGCTATGGCGCAAGAACAGCTTGATACGGCAGAACAACAGCTGAACAACGGAAAACAAGAGCTTGAAACACAAAAAGCGGAAGGACAGGCACAGCTTGACTATGCACTTGCTCAAATTCAGAGTGCAGAACAGCAGATTGCGGACGGACAAGCACAGCTTGAAAGTAAAAAAACAGAGGGACAAGCTCAAATATCGCAGGCTGAAACCGAACTTGCGACAGCACAGGAAAAATATGACAACGGAAAGTCCGAACTTGAGGAACAGAAAATAAGCGGCAGACAAAAGCTTGATGACGGTTGGAAAGAATACAACGATTCAAAAGCCGAGGCTGATGATAAATTTAAAGAGGCGGAACAAAAAATTGCCGACGCACAGGAAGAAATAGACGCTATAGCCGATCCTGAGTGGTATGTGTTTGACAGATCGGATAATCCGGGTTATTCAACCTTTGCGCAGAATGTTGAGCGACTCGGTGCAGTGGCATCAGTATTCCCGATGTTCTTTTTACTCGTTGCGGTTTTGGTTTGTGTAACCACAATGTCAAGACTTGTAGAGGAAAAGCGTAAAGAAATCGGAATATTAAAAGCGCTCGGCTACAATAACTTAAGCATAATAATGAAATTTGCGATTTATGCTGTTTTTGCAGGTGTAATCGGTTGTACCGTGGGTGTATTAATAGGCATAAATACACTGCCGTATATTATTTATAATGCATATCAGATTATGTATTATATGCCTGACATCAGCATTGTACCTGATGCACAGAGTATTATACTCGGTACGCTTGCCGCCGTACTTTGTACATTGCTTGTTTCTGTAATAGTATGTGTAAGAGAATTAAGCCAGAGCTGTGCAAAAATTCTAAGACCTAAAACTCCGAAAGCAGGCAAGAGGATACTGCTTGAGAGAATTACTCCGATATGGAAACATATGAATTTTTCCGCAAAGCTGACTACAAGAAATATTTTCAGATATAAATCAAGAATGTTTATGACAATCATAGGCATTGCAGGCTGCACGGCTTTGATAGTTGCGGCATTCGGACTTAAAAACAGCTTTATTCCGCTTACCGATACACAGTTTAGCGAAATATTCAAATATAATGCGGTTGTTATTCCTAAAGAAGGCGGAACTGCCGAACAGCTTGATTATCTGAAAAATGCAATAAACAATACGGGCGACGCAGCGTCAATTATGCTTGCAGGTCAGCAGGAAGTTGTTGTAAAGAAAAATAATGTTGTAAAAGATGAAAGCACTTATCTTACGGTAATGGAAGATCCGCAGAGATTTTCGGAGGTTACAGAACTTAGAACAAGGGGCGACAAAAAGCACCTTGATATTACCGATGATTCCGTAATGATAAATGAAAAAATGGCGAACGAATTGTCTGTCAAAGTCGGTGATACCGTAAGTGTAACTGTTGATGATAAAACCGCAGAACTTACAGTAGGCGGAATTTATGAACAGTATATAAAGAATTATGTGTTTATTTCTCCTAAACTTTACAGTGAAAAATTCGGAGAAGAACCGCAGTTTAATATGGCACAGGTTGTACTGAAAAATCCTGACGAACAGACTGCGTTCGGTGAAAAAATGCTGACGAATGATAAAGTAGCGGGTGTAACCTATCTTTCATCAGGTATGGGTGAAATTGAAGATATGCTCAATTCGCTTAATATGGTTGTGCTTGTTATGATTATTTGTGCAGCGGCACTTGCGTTTGTAGTGCTTTATAATCTTACAAATATCAACATTGCCGAGCGTGTGCGTGAAATCGCAACTTTTAAGGTGCTCGGATTTTACAGCAGAGAAACCTCAAGCGTTATTTATAAAGAAAATATCGTGCTTACTCTCGGAGGTATTCTTTCGGGACTTGTTCTCGGTATTTTCCTTACAAGATTTATTATTCAGACCGTTGAGGTTGACAATGTAATGTTTGGCAGAGATATTTTGCCTACATCATTCGTTTTTGCGGCTTTGCTGACATTTGCATTTGCTTTGATTGTGAATTTTGCAATGGGATTTAAGATTAAAAAAGTAAATATGGTTGAAAGCCTTAAGAGTGTTGAATAAACGGTGCCGCACATTATTTGTGCGGCATTGTCTGAAAAAGATAGAATTTTTGAAATAAAAATCACTTAAAATATTGATTGCTTAGGCAAATTGTGGTATAATACAAAAGAATAGGCAATTTAGCACAATATCAGTGAAAGGAACTGTAGATATATGATAAAAGCTAATCAGTATCGCACCGTAACTTGCGGTGAGTTAAGAGAAGAAAATATCGGACAGGAAGTTCGTGTAGCAGGCTGGGTTGAAAATATTCGTGACCACGGCGGCGTAATGTTCCTTGACATTCGTGATCAGTACGGTGTTCTTCAGGTAGTAGTTCACAATGACGAGTTACTTAAGGGTATTAACAAGGAATGTACTGTAACATTGAGCGGTAAGGTAGTTAAGAGAGATGAAGAAACCATCAACTCTAAGATTGCTACCGGCTATGTTGAGGTACACACAGATGATATTACCGTTCTCGGTAAATGTAAAAATGTTCTTCCTTTTGAGGTTGCAACATCAACAAATACTTCAGAGGAAGTTCGCTTAAAGTATCGTTTCCTCGATCTTCGTAATCAGAAGGTGCATAATAACATTATGCTCCGTTCACAGATTATAACATTCCTCCGTGCAAAAATGAACGAGATGGGATTTAATGAAATTCAGACACCGATTCTTTCAACTTCATCACCGGAAGGAGCAAGAGATTATCTTATTCCGAGCCGTAAGCACAAGGGCAAATTCTATGCTCTTCCGCAGGCTCCGCAGATTTTCAAACAGCTCCTTATGGTTTCCGGTTTTGACAGATACTTCCAGATTGCACCTTGTTTCAGAGATGAGGATGCAAGAGCAGACCGTTCGCCGGGCGAGTTCTATCAGCTTGACTTTGAAATGGCTTTTGCCACACAGGAAGATGTATTTGCGGTTGCAGAAGAAGTTCTTTACGAAACATTCACTAAGTTTACAGATAAAGAGGTTTCAAAGCCTCCGTTTGCCCGTATTCCATACTCTGAAAGTATGTTAAAGTACGGTACAGACAAGCCTGATCTCCGTAACCCGCTTGTTATCGTGGAGATTAGCGATATGTTTGAGGAAACTGACTTTAAGCCGTTCCTCAAAAAGACTGTTCGTTCAATTAATGTACCGGGTGCCGCAAAGCAGTCAAAGAGCTGGTTCAAGAAGATGGAAGAATTTGCGCTTTCTATCGGTATGAAGGGACTCGGCTATGTTAAGGTAAGAGATGATATGACATTTGACGGTCCTATCGATAAGTTTCTTAAAGAGGGCGACAGAGAGGAGCTTATTAAGCGTAATAATTCTAACGCAGGCGATGTTATTTACTTTATCGCAGATACAGAAAAAGACGCTCCAAAGCTTGCAGGTCAGATTCGTACAGAGGTTGCTACCCGTCTTGACCTTATTGACAAGTCAAAGTTTGAGATGTGCTTTATCGTTGACTTCCCAATGTATGAGCATGACGAAACCACAGGTCAGGTAATCTTTACACACAATCCATTCTCAATGCCACAGGGCGGTATGGACAGCTTGCTTCATAAGAACCCCGATGATATTCTTGCTTATCAGTATGACATCGTATGTAACGGTGTTGAGCTTTCATCAGGTGCTGTTCGTAACCACGACCTTGACATTATGATTAAGGCATTTGAGATTGCAGGATATACCGAAGATGAGCTTAAATCTAAGTTCTCTGCTCTCTACAACGCATTCCAGTATGGTGCTCCGCCACATGCAGGTATGGCTCCGGGCGTTGACAGAATGATTATGCTCATTACTGAAGAAGAGAACATCAGAGAGGTTATTGCTTTCCCAATGAACTCAAATGCTCAGGATCTTCTCCTCGGTTCACCGGGAGAGGTAACAGAGCAGCAGCTTCGTGAAGTTCACATTAAATTAAGATAACTTCATATATACTCAAAGGGCGAGTTGTTTTTATAACTTGCCCTGATTCTGTTTATACAAAGGATGGTTTTTATGGTAACAAGAGAAGATGTTGAAAACATTGCGTTGCTTTCAAAGCTGTTCGTTCCCGAAGAGGAGCTTGACAGCCTTACACAGTCAATGCAGGAAATTATAGATTTTGCCGATACAATCAATAATGCTCCCACAAGCGGTGAGAGCTTTGACAACATAAACAACCTTTCAAATGTATTTCGTGAGGATGTTGTGGTTGAGTCATATGACAGCGAGGAAATTTTGAAAAATGCCCCTGAACAGGCAGAGTCACATTTCCTTGTTAGAGGCAGAGAATAAGAGGTGTAAAAATGGGTAGTATTGCAAAAATTCACGAAATGCTTGTTTCCAAGCAGGTTTCGTGTACTGAGCTTACTAAAAGCTATCTTGAAGAAATAGAAAAATCAAACGGCGAGCTTAACGCTTATGTAAATGTAACTCCCGATACAGCGCTTGAAACCGCAAAGACTGTTGACGAAAAAATTGCAAAGGGCGAAGAAATCGGTATGCTCGAGGGTGTTCCGATGACATTGAAAGATAACCTTTCCACAAAGGACATTGAAACTACTTGCTGTTCTAAAATCCTTAAAGGTTACAAGCCGATTTATAATGCAACTGTATGGGAGAATCTTTCTGCACAAAATGCAGTTATGCTCGGTAAAACAAATATGGACGAATTTGCAATGGGCTCTTCGTGTGAAACTTCATGCTTTGGCGGTGCAATGAATCCGTTTAACACAAAGTATGTATCCGGCGGTTCATCAGGCGGCGTAGCAAGCGCTGTCGGCGCAAACATTGCAGCATACGGACTTGGTTCTGATACAGGCGGTTCTATCCGTCAGCCTGCAAGTTTTTGCGGTATCGTAGGTCTTAAGCCGACATACGGCAGTGTATCCCGTTACGGTCTTATCGCTTATGCAAGCTCACTTGACCAAATTGGACCTATCACAAAGAGCGTTGAAGATGCGTCTATTGTATTTGATGCAATTTCACAGTATGACGAAAAAGACAGCACTTCAAAGGGTAATGTCGGCGGCGCAACTTACGGAAAGCTCAACAATGACATCAAAGGTATGAAAATCGGTATTGCCCGTGAGTATCTTGACGGTATTCGTGACGATGTTAAAGAGGCAGTTCTCAATGCCGCAAAAGTTTATGAATCACTCGGTGCAGAAATAGTGTATTTTGATATGCCCGCACTTAAGTTTGCTCTTCCTGTTTATTACATTATTGCCTGCGCAGAGGCATCTTCAAACCTCGGCAGATACGACGGTATTCGTTTTGGTTATAAAACACCGCATTATAACGGCACTCACGATATGATTTGCCGCACCCGTTCAGAGGGCTTTGGTGAGGAAGTTAAGAGAAGAATTCTTCTCGGCACATATGTACTCTCTGCCGGTTATTATGATGCTTATTATAAAAAGGCACAGAATTTGCGTGGAACTATTGTAAAGGCATTTACAGATGCATTTGAGCATTGTGATGTAATTCTTGCTCCAACAGTTCCTATGACTGCTTTCGAGGCGGGTCACGCAGTTTCCGATCCGATTGAAACTTATCTTACAGATATTTGTACCGTACCCGTAAATATTGCAGGACTTCCTGGTGTATCCGTTCCGTGCGGATTTAACGCAAACGGTATGCCAATCGGTATGCAGCTTATCGGCAAGAGTTTTGGCGAGGCTGAAATTTTAAATGCAGCGTTTAAGTATCAGCAGGCTGCCGGAGAAAACTTTAAGGATACAAAGTGGGGTGTTAAGCTGTGAAATATGAATTAGTTGCGGGTTTTGAAACCCATATTGAACTTGCTACAAAGACAAAAATTTTCTGCTCATGTACAACAGCGTTTGGCGGTGCACCTAACTCACATTGCTGTCCTGTATGTATCGGACTTCCGGGTACACTTCCAAAACTTAACCGTGAGGTTGTAAACTTCGGTATCAAGGCAGGTCTTGCCACTCACGGTGAGATTGCGGAGATTTCTAAAATGGACAGAAAGAACTACTGCTATCCTGACCTTTCAAAGGCTTATCAAATCAGCCAGCTTTATGCACCGCTTTCAATCGGCGGCTATGTAGAGCTTTCAAACGGCAGAAAAATCAGACTTCATCATATTCATATTGAAGAAGATGCAGGAAAACTTATTCATCAGCACGGCGACACATATGTCGACTACAACCGTGGCGGTGTTCCTCTTATCGAGATTGTATCGGAGCCTGATATTCGTTCTATTGACGAGGCTAAGGAGTATGTGGAAAAATTACAGCAGGTAATGCGCTATATAGGAATTTCCGACTGCCGTATGCAGGAAGGCTCAATGCGTTGCGATGTTAATATTTCTGTTCGTCCTGAGGGCAGTGAAACTCTTGGAACAAGAACAGAGATTAAGAATATGAACTCAATTACAAATATTGCAAAAGCAATGGAGTATGAGTATGAGCGTCAGGTAGATTTAATTGAGAGCGGCGGCAAAGTAGTGCAGGAAACTCTCCGTTATGATGATGCAACAAACACTACATCTTCAATGCGCAGTAAAGAGGACGCTCACGATTACCGTTATTTCAGAGATCCTGACCTCGTTACAATCAATGTCCCAAGAGATGTTGTAGAGAGCTTAAAGGCTGAAATGCCTGAACTTCCTTCTGACAAATGCAAGAGATATATTGAAGAACTTGAAATTCCTGAAAAGGATGCACAACTTCTTACAAAATACAGAAAAATCAGCGAGTTCTTTGATAAGGCTTGCGGGGGTGTAAAATCCGCAAAGTCTGTATCTAACTTTATTATCGGTCAGATTTTCCGCAGAACAGAAACCGAGGCTGATAAGGAAACATTTGATGTATCAATAACACCTGAACAACTCAATGAGCTTGTAAAATTGATTGACAGCGGCAAGATACGCAATAACCTTGCTAAGGCTACACTTGAGAAAATGCTTGATTCCGGCAAGGGAGCACTTGATTTTATCAGTGAAAGTGATATGGCAGGACTTGACGAAAACACTGTTAATGAACTTTGTAAACAGGCTATAGAGAACAATCCTAAGGCTGTAGATGATTACAAGAACGGTAAGGAAAAGGCTATTAAGTCGCTTGTAGGTAATGTTATGAAAAACAGCCGAGGCAAAGCAGACGCAGTTGCCGTTGAACAGAAAATCAAAGAAATGATTTCTTAAAGTTTTATTATATAAGAGTGAAAGCCACTTTTGATTTAGTTCAAAAGTGGCTTTTGTGTTTGTGGATTTTTATATTAGAAATTAAAATAAATTATGGTTTAGCGGTGTGTCGGTCGGGCATTGAAATTTATCTAACGCTAAATTATCCTCCAAAAAGCAAAAAAGTTTACTCAATTTTTTCAAAAATTGCGGGTTTGGGCAGCGCCCATAAAAATCTTCCGATATAACAATTTATCAGGTGCAAACAGCCACGCTGTTTGCGTGCTAAACTAAGTTTATTAAAACAGGCGACAGCCTTTTATAAAAGAAATAATTAACTTTTCATTATATATCGAATGTCTTTCCTTTTTTCTTTCGCATTTAAAGGCATTCGCCGTTGTGTTCAGGCCGCCAAACAGCTCGCTGTTCGGCTATCGTTAGATTGCGTAAGCGGAAAGTATTTGTGGGCTTTGCCCACACCCACGACCTTTGAAAAGGTCGACCAAACTTTTATAATTACTTGGCTAAACTGTGAGTTAAACCAATATTTAAATAAGCTGCAAATGTTACCCATTTTATCATTAAAATTATAAGGCTCTATACTAAATGTTGGGGTAAGGAAAGAGCCTACAAAA
>UMGR01001731.1_pt1 | contig 15238 bp, 13 predicted proteins | sample 1965321 | NCBI WGS metagenome assembly UMGR01 (sample SAMEA4836077, study PRJEB28245) | human gut metagenome | biome: gut microbiome; material: fecal sample | place: Denmark | collected 2008 | reverse complement strand
TTTCTATTTTATCTTGTTTGTACCCCTTGTACACCGATGTTTGCAATCGTTCAGAAAATTTAAAATCCAATATGGATAGATTTATAGCAGCAATGTACTCGGATTAGCTATCAAAGGAATAAGATTTAAAATCCAATATGGATAGATTTATAGCTATCTCAAACTCAAGCGTGCGGTTACTCTTGAACAATTTAAAATCCAATATGGATAGATTTATAGTTTCAAGCTCTACAATAAGTTTCTGATATACTGTCGTATTTAAAATCCAATATGGATAGATTTATAGCGAAGGTGTTACTAAAACCGATATTGCAAATTTGTTATTTAAAATCCAATATGGATAGATTTATAGCGTGAGCTTGTAAAGCGGATTTGACGGCATTCTTTCATTTAAAATCCAATATGGATAGATTTATAGACTTTGTTTTCTGAATTTTCAACATTGTATTCAAAATTTAAAATCCAATATGGATAGATTTATAGTGATTTTACACCCTACTGTTTTAGTATAGCTCCAAAATTTAAAATCCAATATGGATAGATTTATAGCAAAAAAAGCGTGGGACACAAGGCGGCGAGGGTTGGATTTAAAATCCAATATGGATAGATTTATAGTAATACTGCTGCATTATTTTCTACGCCCGGTATATTATTTAAAATCCAATATGGATAGATTTATAGGAATCATTAATTAATTTTGCGGTTACTTTATTCTCATTTAAAATCCAATATGGATAGATTTATAGTAAGTTTAGCCCCTCGAGTACCAAGTCGGTAGCCGATTTAAAATCCAATATGGATAGATTTATAGCGTTCCATCTTGACCTCAATGTTCATACGCACATTAAATTTAAAATCCAATATGGATAGATTTATAGACAGATTTTTTTGCCAATTTTTTCATCGTAGTTAGCATTTAAAATCCAATATGGATAGATTTATAGAAGACGGCGAAGTCATAGCCTTGCAGGGGCTTGATAATTTAAAATCCAATATGGATAGATTTATAGTCAAGGCAAAGACTATAAAAAATACTCTAAAGAAATTTAAAATCCAATATGGATAGATTTATAGTGTTGCGTCAATGTTCTCCCAGCGAGCCATCATCGGCATTTAAAATCCAATATGGATAGATTTATAGCAGTTGCGAATAGTAATACTCGAACCTACCTTAATATTTAAAATCCAATATGGATAGATTTATAGCTTTTATGTGTATCAAGCCGAATATGACGAGCAGATTTAAAATCCAATATGGATAGATTTATAGAAGATTGACGGTTTGCAGATTACATTGACATAATTTATTTAAAATCCAATATGGATAGATTTATAGAGGACGGAGTGCGTATGATGTGCAATCGCTATGAGATTTAAAATCCAATATGGATAGATTTATAGATTCCTGTTTTAAAGACTGTCGGCTCTCTTACTGCATTTAAAATCCAATATGGATAGATTTATAGATATTACATTACAAAGAACTATCAGACATCAGATGATTTAAAATCCAATATGGATAGATTTATAGTAACACTTTTGCTGCCTATTTTGACTCTTTCATGTATTTAAAATCCAATATGGATAGATTTATAGCTGTACGCTAAATCGTGAGCTTGCTTTAAGTTTTTATTTAAAATCCAATATGGATAGATTTATAGAAGCGAGCAAACCAATCTCCTTCGGTAAAGTTACAGATTTAAAATCCAATATGGATAGATTTATAGCGGACTGTCCAAATACATCTGTTTAACATCTTTGTATTTAAAATCCAATATGGATAGATTTATAGGCTGCTCTGACGATTTCTTCAAGCCTTAAATTTTGATTTAAAATCCAATATGGATAGATTTATAGTCGAGCTTTTCAATGATAAGTTTTTCGACATATGCATTTAAAATCCAATATGGATAGATTTATAGTGAAACATACAAATAATGCATAGCGTAGTCAGGAGCTATTTAAAATCCAATATGGATAGATTTATAGTAAATCTGAATCGTCAGGAGTAAATTTGCTAAGGTCATTTAAAATCCAATATGGATAGATTTATAGTATTGCAAATAAATCATAAAGAGAAACGCTTTAAAATTTAAAATCCAATATGGATAGATTTATAGTTACTCACGATCAAGCAGTTTACGGAGTAGATAATTGATTTAAAATCCAATATGGATAGATTTATAGATGTTTAGAAGTAAAATCACAAAGACTTTTGACTTCATTTAAAATCCAATATGGATAGATTTATAGCATCAAAGCTTACAGCATTTATTCCTGTTCCAAATTTAAAATCCAATATGGATAGATTTATAGGCTATTCTTTCGCAAATGGGGCTATCAATCGACAATTTAAAATCCAATATGGATAGATTTATAGAGGTACGATTGCACCGCATTTCTGACATTTTACTTTATTTAAAATCCAATATGGATAGATTTATAGAGTTGAGCTATAAACGGAAGCAATTCCTCAATCAAATTTAAAATCCAATATGGATAGATTTATAGATCGGATTATTATTGTAAACAATTCTGTTTTTAATAATTTAAAATCCAATATGGATAGATTTATAGCCAGTCACCGCCTTTGTAATCTTCGTCATATGTGTAATTTAAAATCCAATATGGATAGATTTATAGATATTTCCACTCTCTGCATTCTTTTATTAATTCACGATTTAAAATCCAATATGGATAGATTTATAGCCTTTTACACGCTTAAATATCTTATTGAGTGTGCATTTAAAATCCAATATGGATAGATTTATAGACACGAGATGAAAATGAGGTATTTAGAAAAGAATAATTTAAAATCCAATATGGATAGATTTATAGCGATACAATCATTAACTTTAGATAAATTATAGTTGATTTAAAATCCAATATGGATAGATTTATAGTCACATTCATTGCACTCACATTCGTGCTGAACATAATTTAAAATCCAATATGGATAGATTTATAGTCCTTTTTCTATAATTTTTGAGTTTACACCCGACACAATTTAAAATCCAATATGGATAGATTTATAGTATAAGTAGTATATACCTATTTTTAACACTTATACAATTTAAAATCCAATATGGATAGATTTATAGCTATACAGCCTTTACAGAAATCGTTGAAGAAATGAAATTTAAAATCCAATATGGATAGATTTATAGCCTAACCATTTTTCTAAATTTCCAGATGTGTTATCATTTAAAATCCAATATGGATAGATTTATAGAGAGTAATTAACTCTACAATTCGTAACTTCAAGCAATTTAAAATCCAATATGGATAGATTTATAGTTCTATGACTGAACAGGAATATAAGATAATCGCAATGATTTAAAATCCAATATGGATAGATTTATAGAAGCGCTACCCTCGTGCTAAAATATACACTAATTTTTTAAAATCCAATATGGATAGATTTATAGCGGATAGTGAATCCGACTTAACCCCCCTCCGCTAACTTTTAAAATCCAATATGGATAGATTTATAGTAACTCCGTATGGTGCTGTTGACTTTCGCACCGTATTTTAAAATCCAATATGGATAGATTTATAGGCTATCGACTCCGGTCTTAGTACTCTTGTACCTGTTTTTAAAATCCAATATGGATAGATTTATAGGCAGAAATGCTTAGTATTTTACAACGCAGTTCATTATTTTAAAATCCAATATGGATAGATTTATAGCATTCCAATTAATGATAAAACAAAGTCAAAATCAAAATTTTAAAATCCAATATGGATAGATTTATAGCCTATAAGTATATACCTATTTTTAACACTTATACATTTTAAAATCCAATATGGATAGATTTATAGCACTTGCCGTCAGCGTACACACGATAAGTCAGCGTTTTTAAAATCCAATATGGATAGATTTATAGCGTGAGCTTGTAAAGCGGATTTGACGGCATTCTTTCTTTTAAAATCCAATATGGATAGATTTATAGTTGTTACTAAAAACTTTGCTCCAAAGTCAGTCATTTTTTAAAATCCAATATGGATAGATTTATAGCATAATCGCCAATAAAAAATCCCTCTTCCGTTTTTAATTTTAAAATCCAATATGGATAGATTTATAGTTAGTCAATTTCCAAGATGGATTCTCTTCGACATCTTTTAAAATCCAATATGGATAGATTTATAGAAATAAAGGTTTGTCTTGAGTATCAACAGCTTAAATTTAAAATCCAATATGGATAGATTTATAGAGTGATATAATATAATTACAATAAAGATAGAGAAAATTTAAAATCCAATATGGATAGATTTATAGTAAAAAGCCGTTAGGATGCAAGCGTTCCGCCCGATAATTTAAAATCCAATATGGATAGATTTATAGTACTTGACTGTTTGAACCTATACAGAGCGTTTAAGATTTAAAATCCAATATGGATAGATTTATAGATCATTGCTTTTCATTAATACAACTGTATCAATCAAATTTAAAATCCAATATGGATAGATTTATAGTTAATACTGAGCATTACGTCCGCCCTTGGGCGGCTGAATTTAAAATCCAATATGGATAGATTTATAGTATCATAATCAAGACAGTTGTTAAACCAATTCAGATATTTAAAATCCAATATGGATAGATTTATAGCACGCAGTATCAACAGAGCAATCACATCAGAAAAGAATTTAAAATCCAATATGGATAGATTTATAGAACTTAATTCCAAACGCAGTTGAATTCATAATAAAATTTAAAATCCAATATGGATAGATTTATAGGTTTCATCTCGACCTCAATGTTCACACACACATTAAATTTAAAATCCAATATGGATAGATTTATAGCTGAGCGATTAGCAGCGGAAATTACAAGTAAAAGGAATTTAAAATCCAATATGGATAGATTTATAGTCGTCAGATATAACGAACAGAAAAAGCATCAGCCTCATTTAAAATCCAATATGGATAGATTTATAGGGACTATCTCGCTCTGATATATGTAAAATTAACGGTATTTAAAATCCAATATGGATAGATTTATAGTTTTTCCGAGGCGAGTGTACACCACTAACTTATATTATTTAAAATCCAATATGGATAGATTTATAGACATCACGGGCGAGAATATTGTATCTGAAAGTCTTATTTAAAATCCAATATGGATAGATTTATAGGATAGTCTTGCGGAAAGATTATCTGAGCGATTAGCAGATTTAAAATCCAATATGGATAGATTTATAGTAAATCACTTTTCGGCATTTCCGAGCAGGAAATCAGATTTAAAATCCAATATGGATAGATTTATAGGCGTGATTTTGAGCCTATTTATGTAACTGAAAAAGGCATTTAAAATCCAATATGGATAGATTTATAGTTTAATTGTTCTTGTGAAAATCAAAGTCCTGATTATATTTAAAATCCAATATGGATAGATTTATAGATTACAAAGCTGTACAAAACTCCATACATCGAGGAAATTTAAAATCCAATATGGATAGATTTATAGGGTATAACTCTGACAGTGTACCTAAAGATTTTAGGATTTAAAATCCAATATGGATAGATTTATAGGTTTGATATTAAGCCTAATTTTCTTGAGCATATTAAATTTAAAATCCAATATGGATAGATTTATAGCACAAAAGGTTGAAATAATATCAGTCAATGTTCTGCGATTTAAAATCCAATATGGATAGATTTATAGCTTTTTCTGAATTTGGATACCGATAGGGTCATTTTTATTTAAAATCCAATATGGATAGATTTATAGGCTCTGATATACTCTCACAAGGTCAGAACTTAGTGATTTAAAATCCAATATGGATAGATTTATAGAAATAAAGAAAAGCGCCCGAATCTGCATTGCAGAGATTTAAAATCCAATATGGATAGATTTATAGTTGTAGCATTTAAACGAATGCAAATATAATAATAAATTTAAAATCCAATATGGATAGATTTATAGGTTCAAGGCTCTTGAAATTACTTATAACAACAAAACATTTAAAATCCAATATGGATAGATTTATAGTACTTAAAACTCATTATATTTGTATTAAGGTATATTATTTAAAATCCAATATGGATAGATTTATAGTTAAACGCTGTTTTACAGGATCCCACGCAAAGGGTAATTTAAAATCCAATATGGATAGATTTATAGAAATTAAAATGAGCATTTGCGATTTTGGCGGTTTTATTTAAAATCCAATATGGATAGATTTATAGGCAAGCTCTCTCATCAAAGCGTATGTTTGAGTTTTAATTTAAAATCCAATATGGATAGATTTATAGATATTTATGTTGTTTTTTATTGACCAGTTTGGTTTATTTAAAATCCAATATGGATAGATTTATAGCTTTGGTAAGTATCCAAAGTGTGACCTTGTCAATCACGATTTAAAATCCAATATGGATAGATTTATAGTATTTTTATATAATATTAATCAGTTTTTGCATTTCATATTTAAAATCCAATATGGATAGATTTATAGTATTGATAAGTTGAAAGATGTTGCTAAATCTAAATTATTTAAAATCCAATATGGATAGATTTATAGACATAAATATAAATTATGGAAATGTACAAATGAAATAATTTAAAATCCAATATGGATAGATTTATAGCTTTAAAAAATTATGATGATGAAGATTTGAATAAGATTTAAAATCCAATATGGATAGATTTATAGGATGATAGTTGTTTGTTGCATTTATATGATAATTACAATTTAAAATCCAATATGGATAGATTTATAGGTAGGAACGGTTATTACTTCTGTTGTTACTACTATCGATTTAAAATCCAATATGGATAGATTTATAGCTTGACATTGACGAAAAGAATATTTACCGATTCGGTATTTAAAATCCAATATGGATAGATTTATAGCCGTGGGATAAAAGGATAAGTAATCATCGGCATTTTTCTGTGCTGTTTTGTCGATATACCAAATATTTATCAAATACTACTGCCATTTCAATATATCAAAAGCAACTATACCGATGATTACTTGATTTTTAGGTTCTGTCAACCTGCCGGGGGTTTTGTGCTATGTCAGGTCGACAATAAAAGCGTTACAAAAAATTTGATGTTTTATCATCCGTTTTTCCAAGAAAATCTTTATTCATCCACCGTTCTTCACGGGTATGAAACATTATTACCGAATCCTTGTCTTTTCTGATATAAACATCAAGTTCTTTTTGCAAAGCAAGTGAGTTTGCTTTACTTAAGTTTCCTTCAAAAACAGAGTTTTGAATATGTACAAGATATTTTTTGCAAATCTTAAATACCTTTGGAAGTATTTTTCTGCCCCTTTCATCACATATTATATCATATACAAGAATTACATACAATATTTACCACCACATTTCAAAGCCTTTATATTCTTTTTCTCCTATAATGTGCTTTATCAGTTTATAAAGTTCAAGTCTGATTAAGAATTGATAAGAAACATTTTTATTAAGTTCTTTGTGAAAAATAGTTGTCTTTAATTTTTCGTCAAATTCAGATGTAATTATTCGTGACGCTCTTTCGGTAAGTTGCAAACCGTTAAGTCCTTCTACAAAACTGCTTTCTGTTATTTGTTTTCGATTAAGCAAAGAAAAGATCAGACGATCCGCAATCAGCGGTTTGAAAATTTCCGAAACATCAAGTGCAAGAGAATATCGCCTTGTACCCGGCTGATGAAGATAGCTTATTGTAGGATTAAGTTGGGTTTTATAAATTTCCGCCAGAGTTTTTGTATATACAAGAGAATTGACATATGAAATAAGGCTGTTAATCATATTGTCGGCAGGATGATAAACTCTTTTATCAAATTCAATATTTTGATCAATAATTACATTCCACGCTTTGTAATATTCCTGACGAATATTGCCTTCAATTCCCATCAACTCTTCTATGGTTTCTACATCTGCAAGTTTCCTCCTCAAATTTTCAATAGCAGCCATTTGCTCTGACACATTCTTGCCTCTGCCGTTGTAGTATCTTAAGTTTCTGTAAATATTATAAGACGCAGCAACTATAAATTCTCTTGCTATTGATAATCTGTTTGAATAGTCGCCGTAAGCAAGCACTTGCTTAACCAAAAGCTGACCTGCAAGTTTTGTTTCCTTTGGGCAAAAACTTCCTATGTAAAATTGATAGTAATTGAAGAAATGTACAAGTATTCCGTATTTTGAAAATAAGTTCAGCAATTTAGATGTAACCGTTATTTCATTCATAATATAAATTTCTTTAATATTTTCTATCGGAAGATCTTTTACATTTCCGTCAATTGCAGTAAATCTTAATGTGTTGTCTTTTTGAGTTAAATTGCCTGACGAATATATGTAATAACTTTCCTGCATTTTATCACCTCAAATACAGCACAAATCATAGTAAGCACATGATTTGCAAATTCTTTTACTTTTAAATTTTGGCGGCAAAGCAGCCGATATAATTTTTACTATATCAGCTGCCGCACTTTCAAGCTCTCTTTCATCTTCTTCGCTAAGTTCAACATTAAGACTTTGCTTTAGCAAAGGATAATCAATTCTGCCTTTTATTCCCTCTACCCCACGCTTTTTCAGATAATAAAGATAGTATTTAAGTTGAGCAATACCCGCTTCCTCTATCTTTCTGCTTTTCTTTACCTCATGTAAAAGTTTATGCTCGGTAATAAAATCAATATTGATTGTGTTGTCGATCATAATATGTTTTTTCTTTTGCTTATAAGTGGTTTCATCTATAAGTTTTCCGATTTTGACATTTTCGTTTTCACTTTCCATTGCCAAACCGTTTGAAAAATACCACAGCTTTCTTTTACACACATAGTAATAATAAATATGCATACCCGAAATATTATTTTCGTCCATAATCATACCTCATATAAAATTATCAGGTTCTCCGTTATCATCAGATTTATCTTGCTTTTGGGTTTTCTTTTCCTTATCAAATCTGATGCCGCATTCGGAATCATAACTGCTGTTAATAACAGGTAATTCAGTATATGGCATTTTTATTTTTAATTTTTTTATTTCGTAATCGTCAATTCTGAATTTAGGTACGGAAACCGTAAAGCCAAGTATTTCTTCATTTGCTTTAAGTTTATCATCTCTTGAATAAGTATCTGATTTTAAAACATACAAAGCTTTTTCTATGGCACTCTCATTTTGATTATAAACATCAATCGGCACAGCGTCACTTCTGTCAATACTTCTTATTCCATCTTTTTTAAGAGAGAAATAATCGACCTTTTCTTTATAATCTTTATAAATTTTACGATATTCTTGAAAATATTTTGATTTTTCGATTTTTTCAACCGAAAGGTACTCATCTATAAGTTCTTTTTTAAGAACTTCAGAGATAATTCCGTCAACGCTTAAAATCGCCTGTTTTGACAACGAATGAATAGCATCGTCAACGAAACGATGTGCATTACCTTGAATTTCAGTAAATACAAAACAATTGTAAGATGAAAAGTCTTTATTACCCTTTCTGTTTACTCTGCCAAAGCGTTGGAACAGGGAAAATAAATCTGATAACTCGGTAATAAGAATATCAAAATCAATGTCAAGACTTGCTTCGACTACGGATGTTGAAATCCATATTTCAGGTATATTCATACTTTCGTTAGTTTTTTCAGAGGCTGCTAAAATCGCATTTTCTTTAGTTTTTCTGTCATTTTTTGTAAAATTGGAATGAAACAGATTTACACTTGCATTAATATCCGAATTTTTTATTTCGGTGTACATCTTATTTGCGATATCAATTGAATTGCAAACGACAAGATATTTTTTTACTTTATCGCATATTGTATCATCAAATATTTTTATAATATCGTCAGACTGCAAGTTTTTTTCATATACTTTTACATTATGCCTTAGCTTTCCTTTATCAGAAAAATCGGATGTTTTTACATCTGTTCCGAGTATTTTTTCAATCTCGTTTCTTACAAACGGAGGCAAAGTTGCGGTAATTACAGCCACTTTACCACCCAAAGTATGAATCATCTCAATTGCATAAATAATTGCAGCCAAAACATCAGGTGAATACATCTGTATCTCATCAATAATAAACTTTGAATATGACGCTACCGCAAGTTTGTATTCATAACCTGCATATTTCAATGCAAAGTCAAATATCTGATCAGGCGTACAAATTGTAATCGGAAGTGCAAGCTGTTTACTGCATTGTGCATACGCAAAATCATAATTTTTTCCGCTAATTATTGAATCTTCCAAATAATAGGATTTCATATCGGAGTGAACAAGTGCCACTCTTCCCTTGTAATCTTCTTGAGAATTATCTCCGCAAAGCTTTTTAATTCTTTCGTACATCGCATTGATAGCTGTTTTTAACGGCAAAACGAAAAAGCATTTATTGTCCCCGCACCAAAGCAATCCCGCCTCGGTTTTGCCCATACCTGTAGGTGCGGTTACAATTAAATTGCTGTCGGTATTTTTAATGCAAAATTCTTGCAATTCATTGTAATGTATATTTTGGGTATTTTTCCAATTGTTTAAAGAAGCAGTCAAAAAATCGTTGACCTTTTCGCAGTCAAGACCTGCACTTGCACTGTAATCACATTTATGTAAAAGACCTTTTAATAAAACAGCGTATTGTTTTTCGGGTTCGCTGAGTTTTTTGTCGAACAAGTCTTTAATTTTCTTAACATTGCGTTTCATCTTATTGTACGAAGCGGTTTCCAAACCAAGTTCAGAAATAAAGGTTTCGATAAGCTCTTTATTTTCACCGAAAACCGTAATAGGAGATTCCTTATTATTGTGATGATACATCACTGCAAAATATACACTATCAGGCTTATTGCACTCGGATTTATCAATGTAAAATATTGAAAGCACATTGTGCGGAATTTCAAGCTCCGGCTGAAATTTGCCGCCCCTTTGCACTCGCTTTTGAAATTGAGAGTTTGCCTTTCCGTAATCGTGTTTTTTGCACGCAACAAGTAAATCTGAATATAACTCTTTAGATTTAATATAGCCGAGCTTATAGAGCAGTTTTGCCTGCTCTATAAGCTCATTTGAATGTTGTCCGATAGTTTTGTCGGGTTTTGCAAGTTTATCTTCTATATTCATATAAATACCTCAAGCTAAAAGCACTGTATATATTCCGTTCTCTGATTTATCAAGCATTATACCTTTACATCCGCTGTCAAGGTAATTAATCTGACAGAAAATAACAGGCACACGATTAAACACTCGTTTTCTCATACCGCCCTTTATTTGCTCAACCACATAATCCTTTGGCATAAAATATTTTGTGCCTCCTGCGTATCCACCGTCTGTTTTTGAAATTATATCCATATCGGATTGATTTTCCTCATAATACTCAACAGGCATATAAACATCGAAATCATTTTTTTCGTAATCAACATCTTCATCAACCTCAGTAAGCTCTGTTTGAGCACACTCGAGCACTTCTACAAAGTCCTCTCCTCTGCCGATTGCAGTAAGATTTCCGATATTATCCATAATATCATTCATAGTATTTTCATCTGCAACTATATGAATGATAAGTTCAATATCGCAGAGAAGTTCATAATACTTAGGGCCTTTTGCAAGCGTTCTGAAATGGGAATACGGAATAGTATACTTTACCTTTTCGTACTCATCATACACAGCCTTTATATGCTTAATACGCTTATCAAATTCTTTTACTTCTTCGGCAGAAATATTTTCATCGGCTTTCATTTCTTTGAGCCGAGTTTTCATTTTATTAATGATTTTTTTATGCTTGTCGATTCTGCGTTTTGTACGCTTTAAAAAGCGGTATTCTTCAAGCAATTTTTCATTAATTACATTAATTGTAATGCCTTTTTCAAAACTGTTTCCTTGAGTATTTTGAGCAGTAGCCACAATCTGATATGCACTTGAAAGCATATCGGGATTTTTCATTTTTACAAGCAAATTTCTGTCATCATTAAGACTGTTAAGGAAACAATCGTCCTTATACATTTTAGTTTTTAGAGAACCGTACTTTCCCTGCACGCTTACTTGCATAGGATGATAAGATGTATAACCGCAAGCCTTGTGAATTGCTCCGATAACAGTTGAATACGGCGGTAAAGGAAATGTCATACGGTTTTGTACAGTTTCTTCTTTTTTGTAATTTGCACTGTTTTGTTTTATATGAAGTCTAATTGCTTTCATATTAATTCCGCCTTACTCTGAAAAATACTCTTTAACCTGACCTCTGAGATTTTCAAAAAATTCTGTCATACTTACAGGATTAAGTTCTCTTACAATTTCGTCCTCGTTTGAAAGCTCGCCGTTACGCATAAGTGCACAACTGTAACCTTGGGCAAGTTTTTCCTTAATCGGCTCTATAATAAGTCTTTTGCCCGAAACAGAAACCGCATTTTCAAAAATATGTGTTTTTCTCGGTGAAAGACCGCCTACCACAAAAATCGGCTCTGCGTTATCAAGATTTCCTTTAACAACAAGTGAAAGATTTTCTACTGCGTTAATAAGAGCAATTACTCTTTCGCACTTTTCTGCGTTATCTGCCTCTGCACCAAAGTTTTCGTCCTTACCGATTTTTTCAAGGTCAATTGTAAGACTGTAAATTTTAGATGATTTGTCATATTCATATTGATAAGGATTAAGCCCACAATCCTTAGCGTTATTCTGAACATTTAAATTATTAGCCTTAGCGTAGTTGGTTGCAAGATAAAGATTGTTGTGAAAACGGGCATCATTAATAAACGGCTCGGTGGCAACAGCGTCTGTAAGATAGAAAGAACTATTACGAATATATGTTGCTCCTTTAGACTTTGTAAACATATATCCACCCTCAAGAGCACGACAATTAGAAGCGTTAATTTCTTCATTAACAAGTTTTTGAGTTACTTTCTTTTCTTTTTCACTATCAACTTTTGTCTGTAAATCATCATAAAAACCCGACTGAACACAGATAGCGTTTTTAAGGCTCTCACGACTTCTTGTAGCGTACTCTTTTCCGCCTCTGAATACCTTTTGTACACTTGAAATATTGCCGAGGGTTTCACCGTAGTTGCTTGTCATATTTGCGATTATTGTTACTGTCAACGCATTCTTTTTCATAATAAAATCTCCTTTACATCAGTTATTTTCTTCGTTATTATTTGAGCTTCCTTCAATTAATGCAGTTGCAAAACTAAAAACAATATCTTTATATTTTTCTGCATTTTCAAGAAATGCATAGAAAAATGAAAATTCAATATTTACCTCTGCGGATAATCTTAAAAGTATTTCTTTAACTCTATCGTAATCATGTGTATTAAGAGCACTTGAAAGCTTATATTTATAAGAAATTATTTTATTGCTGCTTTTCATTTCTATTAGCCTTTTTGATACAAGATGACCACATTTTTTGGCTGAATCAATTTGATTTTTTATTTCATCCATAATTTCATTTCCTTTCCAAGATACATTTATGTCTATTAGCATATCAGTTCTGCTTTTTATATAGCCTTTACCGGCATTATCATCAAAATAAAACTTAAGCATCATTAAAATTACATCGTCAAGCAACACATTGTTAAGGCAACGCATATAAACTTCTTTCTCAAGATTAAACCAATAATCATCATTGATTTTTTTGACAAAGTTTAATGATTTCCCCGATAATTCTCTTAACTTTTTTAATCTTTCAAGTCGTACAAAGAATGTTTCGTAATAAGCCTTATCTTGAGATTTTGATATAATTTCAACATCATAGCTTATATAATCCTTTGAATTTTGCAAAACAAGCATTAGTTTGTTTTTGTCGTCTTTATTTTCTGTACTGCTAAGTTGATTTGAAAAAGCATAGTTTGTTTGAGTTAAAGACTTAACAGAAAAATTGTTATTCACAAAATAAGTTTCTCTCATATCAGAATTTGAAAAAGCAAACGGTATAAAATCAAATTCTAAAATATCATTGCTCTCAAAACTTTCCTTTGAAAAACAAAAGCCGAGATTACTTGTTTTTCTGTCTTTGTCAACATTGTAGCCTCTAAGTCTGCAAGTGCTGTTATCTTCGGTAAAAATAAGTCGTTCATTGCAGTAATTCTTATAAAGGTTATTGCCGTTTTTAAAGATATTCTTTATAATTTCCGCCCTGTTTTCTTCAATGGTTGAAATAAAAATATCTTTATTTGTTCCATCAAATTTTATTTTGTCAAATAGCCCTTTAAGAACTGTTTTGCTCTTAACAAGGTCGTTTACCAATTTAATTTGTTCTTCACTGAATTCTTGACTTTCGAGAATGTTTAAAATATTTTTGTGAGTCATATATTTTTCAAAATAGTTCTCTGCAAACTTAAGATATTTTTCTTCTGTTATATCTTCACTTTTGTAAATAATACCGTCAAAGCCGTGGATATAATTATCGGGCTTTTCTTCAACATCATAGAGGACTTTGTAAACAATTCCAAAGTAATCAAAATATTTACATAAACCGACAACGGCTGCTGCAAACCTCCAATCGGTAGGCTGCAGCAAAGTGTCATAATCAAAGTAATCAATCTTTGTTTTCATTAATTCGGTTCACCTCCCTCCGATAAAAGCTCGGCAAAGCCAAATCCTGCGGATTTTCGTGAACCAATACCGCTTTTCAGCAGATAATTAATAACCGATTTATCGGCATTAATACTAAAACTGCCTAAACTGCATTCAATGTAGTTTTTGTAGTGATAAACCACTGTTTTTTTTGCGTTTAACGGTTTAATTTCAAAGTTTGAAATTAACTTCTCGTCAAAACCGCTTTCAACAAGCTGCTCTTTAATTACCTGTTTTGCAATCTCCGTAAAATTCGGATTAGCAACCGAAATATACCTATCCGAATTATTTTCGGCTTTATGTAATCTGATACACAAAGGGCTAAGCATTTTCACAACAGCGGATGATGAAGTAACATTTTTTTCCGGCACAAGATTAACACTGGCAAGTTTCATTTCGTTGCCGAGCGGAGCGGGAATCGGCTTGTCCTTTTGCTTTATAAAAGCAGACATAAAAATACATCCCGTATTATAGTCAGCTGTTGAAAAAGTAATGTTTAGTTGATTTTTCCCGAGTTGAATTTCCGTTTTAGAAAACTTCGGCATAGGCAGATTCACCGCAAAAGTAAAATTTCTGCGTTCCGGTGTAAAATAATATTTTTCATAATATTTTCCCTCGGCAATATCTGACAGTGACCGTTTAAAAAACGAAAGCATAATTCGTCGATAATCAATCGGCAGCTTATTGTTTTGCAAATAAAATCGCAATAAGATTTTCATATTTACCTCCATTTATTATTTTAATAGTATTA
>UMGR01043734.1_pt1 | contig 15440 bp, 14 predicted proteins | sample 1965321 | NCBI WGS metagenome assembly UMGR01 (sample SAMEA4836077, study PRJEB28245) | human gut metagenome | biome: gut microbiome; material: fecal sample | place: Denmark | collected 2008 | reverse complement strand
AAAATGCCGCTATTGAAGACAGTATAAAACTATTCATCTTCTCACCCTTTCTTTTTTATAATACTTTTTATATCGTCCTCGCCCGTAACAAAAATCATAATACCGTATATTATAACTCCTGTCACACCGCATATACCGCAAGTGAGGATATTTCCTACAACACCGTCAAATCTTGCACCTACAAATCCGTAAACGAAGAATACGCCTACTCCCATAACAGCCGCCGATATAACGGCTTTTATCATATTCAAAATATCTCTGCCTTTTATCATATCGGGATACTTTCTGTGCATACAGAACCAGTTCAAAACCGCATTCACGATTGAACCGCCTGCCGCCGCAAGTGCAAGTCCGTTAGTTGCCATTACATTATACAGTACATACGCAAGCAAAATATTTATAACCATACTTATAACCGAGTTTCTCATAGGCGTTCTGCTGTCCTGCAGCGAGAAAAATGCTTTTGACAAAATCTCATTAAGTCCAAGTCCAAGCATACCGACAGAATAGAATTTAAGCAATGTACTTATTGCCTCAACGTCCTCTGCACCCATTTTGCCGTAACCGTAAATAACAGACGCAATCGGTTTTGAAAGAACTATAAATCCTGCCATAAGCGGTGCTATTACAAGCACAATCGCACGCATTGAGCTTACTGTAAGTTTTTTCGCCTCATTGTCGTTTCCGTCCGCAACCGCACGTGCAAGTTTTGGGAATATCAAGTTTGTAACCACAAAACTGAATACTCCGACAACGATTATATACAGTCTGTTCGACTGCTGAATATATGTTACCGCAGAATCGATATTTGACGCAAATCTTTGATTGACTATTGAATAAAGCGGTTGTACCCAAGTGGATATAAGCATAGGTCCGGCAAGCAAAAGCATTTGCTTTATATACGGATCTTTAAACTTAAAATCAGGTCTGTACTTTACTCCGAATTTTTTTATCCAAGGTATCAGTATTATAAACTGCAAGCTCCATGCAATAACCATTGTTACCGACAAGCCGTAAATACCGAACTTCTTGCCGAATACCACATAATAAAGTATAATAGCCAAATTCGATACAAGGCTTATTATTGACGGAATATTGTACTCGCCGAATGACTGCAACAATCCGACAAACGAAAACGCCAGTCCCGTAAATATTACCATCGGGAACATTATCGCGGTAAGCTGTGCCGCAAGATTGTGCTTGTCAGCTGTATAATTCGGTGCTTGTATGTTCACAAGTACATCTCTGAAAATTATTCCGCCCACAACGATAAATAAGGTTATACAGACAATAAGCGTTACGAACTTATTGACAAATTTCATCGCCTCGTCTTTGCCTTTTTTCGACATTATATCGTTGAAAACAGGTATAAATGCCGCAGATATAACTCCGCCGATTATGACATCAAACAACGTTGTAGGAATAGTTGACGCGGTTAAAAATGCGTCCGACTCCAAGCCGGAACCGAAATATGCTGTTAAAAGCGAATCTCTTACAAGTCCGAGTACCTTTGACAAAAGCGTTGCCATTGCCATAAAGCCTGCCGTCAGGAGCATTTTCTGTCCGGAAGTTTTTCCTTTCACAGCGTCACACTCCCTTTTTCATAAAGCTCAATCGCATATTTGCCGTTAAGCTTTGCTTTTTCTTTTAAATGGCTGTAATTTTCTTTTAAATCCTGCTTTATCGTGTCGTAATTTGCCACACATTCATCAAGCATTTTCTTTAAATTTTCATCTGTTACTTCATTTACGTCAACGTAGTGTCTTTGATGTGTATATTCCATAAAGCTGTTTATCTTAGGGTCATACACCAGGCCGATAAGCGGTACTGAATTTATCGCCGCATAAATTAATGTATGAAGTCGCATACCGATACACATATCAAAACATTTAATAATTGAAAGCATTCCCTCAACGGAATAACGTTTCTTAATAATTGCCGATTCATGTTTCATTTTGCGTTTTATGTTCTGCATTATAGCTGTGTCACGACTTGACTGCATAGGAAGAAATACCGTATAGTAGCCGTATTTTTCGTATGCGTAGTCACAAGCGTTCGCAATTTGAGTTTCAAAGTCACCGCCTAAGTTCTGCCACTTTCTTACCGACACTCCGAGCAGTTTTTTATCACTCGGAACACCCTCATTTTTCAAAATAGCCTTTCCGAGCTTTTCGTCTGCAATATCCAAATCAAGTGCAGGATCGGCTGTAACCTTTACATTTTTGTTTTCAATACCGATTTCATGCAACGTTTTATATGAACGTTCATCACGCAATGTTATAAGGTCAACTTTATCAAGTATTTTCTTGGTTTTCTTGATATTGCCCTTTCTTTCAAGCGGACCTATACCGTTTGAATAAAGCATAACTTTCATATTTTTCTTTTTTGCCATTGCGATAACCGTAAGATAATACCAAAGTGATTTTGTACTTGTTCTGTCCTGTATCAGTGTACCGCCGCCCGAAATAAGCATATCTGCCTTTTTCATATGTTTGGCAATCTTTAATACATTCAATCGATTTATAGATTTAACCTTGTAATATTCCATTGTTTCGGCAGGGTTTGCACTTAAAACAACTATGTTCGGACTTTCCTTATACTGCTTTAAATCATTTATAATCGCCTGCAAAAGTGCGTCATCACCGCTGTTTTTAAAGCCGTAATAACCTGATATAAGAATTTCTTTGTTTTTCTGCAATGCCCAGTCATAAACCTTTATACTGTCATCAGCCATACGAGTTACGGAATATTCTTTCTTAATAAGTTCTCTGCCGTATTCGCCGAGTTCTTTCTGCTTATTTTCGTCAAGATTGAAGAATTTAAGTACATCACGTTTTATAAGCTCACTGTTCGACATTTCACAACCGCGGCAACAGAAGTTGGTATCAATGCCGACCGCAAGTTTGCTTTCGTCAAACAATCCGATATATCCCTCATTACCTGCAATTATAACAGGCTTGTCCGCCGCCATTGCCTCAAGAGCCGCACGGCTCACACCTACAAACAATTTACACGGTGCAATAAGTTTATTTATATCTGTTCTTGCACCTGTAAGTACAATGACATCACGACCCAACTTTTGGTTTACGCTGTCAGCCATAGTTTTTACATTATCATAATCATCGCCTGCACCGACAACTATAACTTTTAAATTATTAACCGCTTTGTCGATTTCGGGAACTGCTTCGATAAGCTGCTTTGCAACAAGGCTTCTTGATTCGTCCAAACGGCTTACATAAGTTATAACCGTATCGTCATCTTTTATACCGAGTTCCTTTTTTATATCTTCACAATCTGTTTTAGGTGAAAACTTTTCAGTATCAATACCGTTTATCGTAACATTTATATCACCTGCCGGTATGTGATAGTTGTCCATTAAGTAGGTCTTTATATCCTCCGACACCGCAACAGTCTTTTCACCCCAATCGGTTATATATTTAAGACCGTAGCCTGTATTAAATACCCAATGTGCCGTTGTCACAAACGGAAACTTCATTCTCTTGTGAAGTTTTCCCAATATAAAAGAAGGGATTCTTGCGTGAGAATGAACTATGTCTATTTTTTCGTCTTTAATTATCTTCTTCAAAAGTCGTGCCGATTTCAGCATATTCAAAGGATTTTTATTCTGCAAAGGTACTGCATAATGCTTTATTCCAGCGTCCTCGAGTTCCTTTACATAAACACCGCCGTTTGAAGTGACAATTACATTAAAGCCTTTTCTTTTAAGCTCTTTTGCAAGTTCAACAACGTGTGTTTCCGCGCCTCCGATATTTAACTGCATCAATGATAAAAGGATATTTGCACCTTTTTCCAAAGTACTCACCTGCTCTTTCATACATACTTATTTTTATTATATCATATTATGTATTAAATTTCAATCACTGTTTTTGTCTGCAACTTACATACTATGTTACAGCAATATTCACAAAATATCTGACATTTATCAAAAAGTATTTTACAAATTGTTTGCGATATAGTATAATAAATTCATTATTATAAAATCAAGAGAGGTATTTTCTTATGAACAACAAAAAAAGAAGCACGTTTTCAGGCGGATTCGGATTTGTTCTTGCTGCGGCAGGAAGTGCGGTAGGATTGGGTAATATTTGGCGTTTCCCTTACCTCGCCGCAAAATACGGCGGAGGTATATTCTTATTATTCTACATACTTCTTGTCGTAACATTCGGTTTTTCACTTATGATTGCCGAAAACGCAATCGGACGTAAAACCGGTAAAAGCGGACTTTGTGCATTCCGCGAACTTAGTAAAAAATGGGGATTTATCGGAATTATCGCAACGCTTATTCCCATGATTATTCAACCTTACTACAACGTAATCGGCGGTTGGGTTATCGAATATGCAACAAAATATGTAACAGGCAATCATCAGCTTTTGGCACAAGACAATTTCTTTACTGATATGCTTGCATCACCGCAAAGACTTCTTATTTATCAGTTTATATTCTCGGCAATTACGACTTTTGTAATTTTAAGAGGTGTTCAAAAAGGCGTTGAAAAGTTCAGTACAATACTTATGCCGGTACTTATTGTACTTGCAATAATCGTTGCGGTATACTCAATTACACTTCCGGGTGCTATGATGGGTGTTAAGTATTTCTTCGTTCCCGACTTTTCAAACTTTTCAATTCAAGGTGTGCTTGCCGCAATGGGACAAATGTTCTACTCACTATCGCTTGCGATGGGTATTATGATTGCATACGGCTCATACTTGCCTAAAGACAGTAACCTTGAAAAGAATGTAGGCAGAATTGAACTTTTCGATACAGCTATCGCTATATTGGCAGGTCTTATGATTGTTCCGGCGGTATTTGCTTTTTCAGGCGGTGACCAAAGTGCTTTGGGCAAAGGTCCAAGCCTTATGTTTGTGACATTGCCAAAGGTATTTGAAAGCATGGGTATGGCAACGGTTATAGGAAGTGTATTCTTCATACTTGTTCTGCTTGCCGCACTTACTTCTTCCATTTCAATTATGGAGGCTATCGTTTCTTCGCTTTGTGACCGTTTCGGTTGGGACAGAAATAAGACAACAATCTGTGCAGGTATCGGTTCTTTCTTATTTGGTATACCGCCGATTTTAGGATACAATGTCTGGGATAAAGCGACTTTAGGCGGTATGACAATTCTTGATATGATGGACTTTGCCACAAATTCAATACTTATGCCTATATGCGCATTGCTTACCTGTATATTTGTCGCATACGTTATCGGCGTCAACTCAATACACGATGAAGTACGCATATCATCAGCATTCAAACGTCAAAAGCTTTTCGATATTATGATTAAATACGTTGCACCTGTGTTTATCGTTGCAATATTGATTTCTTCAATACTTGAAGCACTCGGAATTATAAAATTCTAAAAAAATAAGCGTTCACTTCAAAATGTGAACGCTTTTAAATTTTGTCTTATTTTGTAACAACTCTGTGGAATGTCTTTTTACCCTTTTTGATAATCATACCTTCATCTGTAATCATATCTTCCGTAACAACACCGTTTACGTCATTGTATTTTACATCATTGATTGAAAGACCGTTTTGTTGAACAAGACGTCTTGCCTCCCCCTTCGACGGCAACAATCCTGTCTTAACAAGCATATCAAGTACACCCATTCCGACAACGTCAGGTATAACGCTTGTCGGCATATCTGCACTTACTCCGCCTTTAGCGAATACTTCTTCTGCTGTTTTCTTAGCTTTTTCAGCCTCTTCTTCACCGTGTACAAGCTTTGTTACTTCATAAGCAAGAATTCTCTTAGCTTCGTTAAGTTCCTTACCTTCCCACTTTTCCATTTTACGAATTTCGTCCATAGGAACGAATGTAAGAAGTTTTAAGCACTTAATAACGTCAGCATCTTGTACGTTTACCCAATACTGATAGAAATCGTACGGAGTAGTCTTTTTAGGGTCAAGCCAAACAGCACCCGATTGTGTCTTACCCATTTTCTTACCTTCACTGTTTGTAAGCAAAGTAAATGTCATACCGTAAACCTGCTTTTGGTCCTTACGTCTGCAAAGGTCGATACCGCCAAGAATGTTACTCCACTGGTCGTCGCCGCCCAATTCGATTTTACAGTTATACTTACGGTTAAGCATTAAGAAGTCATAGCTCTGCATAAGCATATAGTTAAATTCAAGGAATGAAAGTCCCTTTTCAAGTCTTTGCTTAAAGCATTCGGCAGTAAGCATTTTATTTACTGAGAAACATGAACCGATGTCACGCAAAAATTCCACATAATTAAGGTCTAAAAGCCAATCGGCATTGTTTACCATTATAGCTTTATCGTCCGAGAAATCAATAACTCTTGATAACTGCTGTTTGAAACATTCACAGTTATGGTCAATTATTTCCTTAGTCATCATCTGACGCATATCGGTTCTTCCCGACGGGTCACCGATATGACCTGTACCGCCGCCGACAAGGGCAATCGGTCTGTGTCCGTAATTCTGCATATGTCGCATTACGACCATCTGCAAAAAGTGTCCTACATGAAGGCTGTCTGCTGTTGGGTCAAAGCCAATATAGAACGTAACTTTTTCCTTTCCTAATAATTCTCGTATCTCTTGTTCGTGTGTTGTCTGGGCAATAAGTCCACGCTCCAGCAAAACGTCATATACATTATCTTGCATATTCTTTTCCTCCTTCATTAGTGTATTGCCACGAGTACGGCAATCTGTTACATTATACACCATAAGACAAAGTTTTGCAAGATATTTTTTCTAAATATTGTTTGAACCGAGTAAATTATGATATTTCAGATAATCCTGCGGATTTGTGCTTATAATTCTCTCCACGCGTCCGTCTGTCAATTCAAGTGTCACGTTGTTATACATTTTTAGATGTCTTTGTCTTATTTGAGTGTTGTCGAAAAACACAACATCTGTCGGCACTATTGAATAAATCATTTTTTATTTTCTCTCTCCTTTTCTATCAGCTCATACATTTTTTCAAGTGCGTCTTTAAGTCCGCCCATTTCATTTATAAGCCCGTATTCAACCGCCTTTTTTGCAAATAATATACTTCCCACGTCGTTTGCTATTTCATCAGTCGTGAGCATTAACTGTTTAAATTTGTCGTATGATATATTTGAGTTTGAAACAACAAAATCAATTATTCTGTCCTGCATATTCTGAAAATATTGAAATGTCTGCATAACGCCGATTACAACGCCGTTCATTCTGAGCGGATGCACTGTCATAGTTGCGGTCGGTGCAATGAACGAATAGTCCGTTGCAACCGCAAGCGGTACACCTATACTGTGTCCGCCGCCCAAAACAAGCGAAACGGTAGGTTTGCTCATTCCGGCTATCATTTCAGCTATCGCCAATCCTGCCTCAACGTCACCGCCTACCGTATTTAAAAGCACCATAAGTCCGTCAATTTCCGGATTTTCCTCAATCGCTATAAGCTGCGGCAGAACGTGTTCGTATTTCGTTGTCTTGTTCTGCGGCGGCAATACCATATGCCCCTCAACCTGACCGATTATATTCAGACAATGTATATTACCTCTCGGATTTTTTGTTTCAACACTTCCCAAATCCTCAATATTCCGTCGTTCCTGTTCCGCTATATTGCTTTCTGTATCTGTATCATTTATCACTGTACACACCTCCGTACTATACTTATTATAATGCTTTTGGGTATAATTTATACATATTGCAAATTTTCTGTTATATTATAATTAATGATAATCTATTGTAATATATACTGTTTTGTGTTATAATAAACGTTAGTATATTAAGCAAGGGAGTGGATATATATGCCTATAAAGATACCGGACAAACTTCCGGCAACAGCACAGCTCAGAAAAGAAAATATTTTTGTTATGAGTGAAAAAAAGGCTATGCACCAAGATATTCGTCCGCTTAAAATTGTAATAGTGAACTTGATGCCGACTAAAATAGCTACCGAAACACAGCTTTTAAGACTGCTTTCAAATTCACCGTTGCAAATTGAAATAGATTTTCTGCAAATGGATACACACGAATCAAAAAACACACCATCAGAACATTTGGCAACATTTTATACAACCTTTGATGAAATAAAAGATTCAAAATATGACGGAATGATTATAACAGGTGCGCCTGTTGAAAACCTTGAATATGAAGATGTTGATTATTGGGGCGAGCTTACACGCATAATGGATTGGTCCAAAACTCACGTCACTTCAACATTGCACATATGTTGGGCGGCACTTGCCGGTCTTTACTATCATTACGGTGTGCCGAAGCATCCGTTAAAAGAAAAATGTTCGGGAGTTTTCAAGCACAAGGTGAACAGACGCACGGCAAAGCTTGTACGAGGTTTTGACAATGAATTTTACGCACCGCATTCACGTTTTCAGGAAGTGCGTGCAGAGGATATAAAAAAGGTTAAAGAGCTTGAAATTCTTTGCGATTCAAAAGAGGCTGGCGTGTATATCGTATTTACAAAAGGCGGCAGACGTATTTTTGTAACAGGTCACGCAGAATACGACGCAACAACGTTGCGTGATGAATATTTCAGAGATTTGGACAAAGGTAAAAATCCGATAATACCAAAACACTATTTTCCTAATGACGATCCTACAAAAAAACCGATCGTCCGTTGGCGTTCTCACGCTAATTTGTTATTCTCAAATTGGCTCAATTACTTTGTATATCAAATCACACCTTATGATATTGACAGCATAAACTAAAAAGTCTGACCCTGTGGGTCAGACTTTTTAGTTTATTGATATTATTTAATTTCTTTCAGCATTTAATATAAATTGTACATTCTTAACTTCTATCGAATTAAGATTACTGTCATCATCACTGTAATTATAATTCGGATTAATTGAATACCAAGACTTACCGCTGAAATATTTGCTGTATTCTTCCGTTTGGAATTTACGTCCGTGACGGGCATATATTTCGTTTCTCGCAAGTGCAAGGTCGTGCTTTGACATTCCCTTAATATCATCATTTGTAAGAAGTTTTGTACCCGAATTTGCAAGTATATAGTCACCTGCATAATTCGTTATACTCGTAATTTCATATACAGTATTTCCGTTATACGTTTCCGACGTCGGTACAGCCGTTATCGTGTAAGGCTTGCCGTTTATCTGTTCCGTTGTACTACCGGCTGAAACAGTTGCGTAATATTTAACATTATTAGTTACAAATGTCATTAAATGTTTTCCGGCATTTGAGTCATATATAACTTCACCGCCTGTACTTAGCTGTGAAGAAATGTTTGAAGATGAAACTCCGCTGTTTTGTGCAGATGATGTATTTGACGATGAGCCTGTACCGCTTGAACCTTTTCCTTTAGATGATGTACTTGATGAGCCGTTTGACGTATTACTCTTAGATGTTGTGCCGCTTGACGATGTACTTCCGCTCCTTGAGGCTGATGTACCGCTGCCTGTATTACCTGTTGCAGACCACGATTGGCTGTTTGATGATGTACTGTTTTCATCTCTCGGAGATGTTTCCATTGACAACTCAGGCGTCTGTACAGGTTCTTCACTTACCGCAGGTGTTGCAATTACACTCGGTGTTGACACAACTGCAACTGACGGTGCAGGTGTTTCCTCTATTTTGTTTCCGCCGTTGACGTTAGACACAAGATAATACACACCTATTCCGGCAGCAGCAACTGCAAGAGCACAAATTGCACCGATAAGCACAATACGATTACGTCTTTGTCTTTTTCTTTTTTCATTACGGCGACGTTCGATTTCAGACAACTGTTGTTTCTTATCCTCCATCATTTTCTTTACCTGTTCACGACGTCTTCTTTCATTATCATCATAAATTTCATCACCTTCTGAATTTTCTTGTTCTTCAGAATTATCATTTTGTTCATCACCCAAATTTTCATTCAACTCGGCTTGATGTTCCTGATACGCATTTTCTATTTCATCTGTATTAATTACTTTTGTTTCTTCTGCCGCACTTGCATCTTCATTAACTTTTGTACCGCAAAATTCACATTCTTGAGCATCATCCGGTATCTGAGCTCCACATACTTTACATAGCATATATTCTACCCTCCGATTTCAATATTTCATACCTATTCAATTATCATTATATTATGTTCCTCATTTCAAGTCAATATCGTATTGTTTACAATAAAAAGACATTTTACGTCAACCATTTTAATTTTACCCAATTTTCCGAATTTTAACAAAAATAAGGACATCAATTTAGCTATTTGTACGATATGTTAAGCATATTATGTGTAAAGGAGGTTATGAGATATGTTTCTTGGCGGTTTATTTTTTGAATGGATACAGACTGTTTTAATACTTGCCGGATACGTTTCGGGTAATGCAACATTTCCAAAGCCATTAAACAAAAGTGAAGAAAAGAAATATCTTGACTTGTATGCAAAAGGTGATGAAAGTGCAAAAAATGTACTTATCGAACACAATCTCAGACTTGTTGCACACATTGCAAAAAAGTATGCTGACGAAAAAAATCTTGAGGACCTTATATCTATCGGCACAATCGGTCTTATCAAAGGAATAAACACATTCAATCCCGAAAAAAATTCACGTCTGTCTACATATATTTCACGTTGTATTGAGAATGAAGTGCTTATGGTTATGCGTTCATCAAAGAAACTTCAAAATGAAATTTCCATTGATGAAAGTATCGGCACAGACCGTGAGGGCAACAATATGACTTTTTCGGATATACTGACTTGCGATTCAACAGATATTGCCGACCTCATTTCCGGCAAACTTGAAGCTCAAAAACTGTACAACGCAATGAAAAAAATATTAGCCCCAACCGAAATAAATATTCTCTGTTGGCGATACGGACTCGGTAATCAGCCGAAGAAAACGCAAAAAGAAATTGCCGATATACTCGGCATAAGCCGCAGTTACGTCAGCAGAATAGAGAAAAAATGTCTTGAACGTCTTTTAGACGAATTAAAAGAATAAGGCTCTCCACAATCACGGAGAGCCTTATATATGAGTTCATTTTTTCAAAATCCCAACTGATTTTTTGACATCTGCAAAATTTTAGTCACCAAATGATATGCCTATTTCCTTTGCCGCCTCGATAATATCGCTGTCGACAGGGACTTTTTTAAGTTTTCCGGCAACCTCGCCAAGCGGTACAGGAACAATTTTTTCATTCTGCAATGCAACCATAAAGCCGTACTGTTCGTTCTTTATGAGTCTTGCGGCAGCCGCACCGAAACGTGTGCAAAGAAATCTGTCATATGCACAAGGGCTTCCGCCTCTTTGGAAGTGTCCCGGAACAGTTACTCTGATTTCGTGCCCCGTAACTTCTTCAAGTTCCTTTGCAATCTTATAAGAGATTGACGGATAAGGCATTGACGCACGAAGTGCTTTTAGCTCTTTCTTCTTCATCTTTGCCTCTTCTTTTGAAATTGCACCCTCTGCAACGGCAAGAATTGAAAATCTCTTTCCGGCTTGTTCTCTCTTTTCGATAACTTTGGCAATTTCGTTAATATCATAAGGAATTTCAGGCAATAGGATTATATCCGCACCGCCTGCAATACCTGCATACAAATTAAGCCAACCTACTTTATGTCCCATTACCTCAACAATAAAAATACGTCCGTGAGAAGTAGCTGTTGTATGAATACAGTCTATCACTTCCGTTGCAATATCAACGGCACTTTGGAAACCGAAAGTCATTTCCGTACCCCAAACGTCATTGTCAATCGTCTTTGGCATTGTAACCACATTAAGACCTTCTTCAGAAAGTAAATTAGCCGTTTTATGTGTACCGTTACCGCCCAAGATAACAAGACAGTCAAGCCCCATTTTCTTATAATTATCTTTCATTGCCGCAACTTTATCAATGCTGTTTTCATCTTCAATGACACGCATCATCTTAAACGGCTGACGTGATGTCCCCAAAATTGTACCGCCTATTGTAAGTATACCGGAAAAATCAGATTGATTCATCTTCTTGTAATCACCGTGGATAAGTCCGGCATAACCGTTTTGAATACCGTAAATTTCAACGTCGTCAATTTCTTCATACAGTCCCTTTGCAACACCTCTGATTGCCGCATTAAGACCTTGACAATCTCCGCCGCTTGTTAAAATACCAATCTTTTTCATCAAATCATCCTCTCATTTTAGTTTTCCGATTACGACTCTGTCATTGTCGTTTAAATCTTTTATCACTTCTGTATCATAAAAGTCGTTTTGCATAAGACCTCTTACAGATTCGCCTTGATTATAGCCAATCTCAAATGCAAGCAGACCGCCTTTTTTCAAAAAATTATGTGCCGTTTCGGTTATACGTCTGTAAAAAACAAGTCCGTCCTCACCGCCGTCCAACGCAATTCTCGGCTCATAGTCCTTAACTTCCGTCTGCAACGTTTCAATAACCGCATTTTCTATATACGGCGGATTTGATACGACAACATCATACTTTTTTTTCGGATATTCATTTAATATATCCATTTTATAAAATTTCACTCTCTCTGACACATTATTTCTTTTAATATTTTTTTCAGCCGTTTCAAGTGCAATATCACTTATATCAAACAGCTCAATATCTGTATTTTTTTTGTAATGTGCAATACTTATTCCGATACAGCCGCTGCCTGTACATATATCGGCTACGGTTGTTTTCTTATCGCTGATTTTATCAATTACGGTTTCAACAAGAATTTCCGTATCACTTCTCGGTATAAGCACACCCTCCCTGACAAAAAAATCAAGTGACATAAATTCGGTTTCTCCGAGTATATATTGCAACGGCTCACCTTTTTTACGTCTTTCAATCATTTTATTCATTCTGTAAGTATGTTGAGGCATTACGGGCAATTTGCCGTTTAAAACAAGTCGGGTTCTGTCCATTTCCATAACGCTCATAACCATAAGTTCCGCCTCAAACCTTGCATTATCTCCAAGCTGCTTTGCCGTTTCTCTCACAAATTCCGATATTACCATCTGTCGTCCTCTTTATTTTCAGGTATACACGGTTTCATTGATTCAATCGCTACTTCAATTTGCGATGCGTCAGGTTCTCTTGTAGTAAGTTTTTGCAGCCACAATCCCGGTTTTGAAAGCCATGCCACCCATTTGCTTTTACTTCTTCCGGCGAATTTTATAATTTCAAATGAAATACCCGCTACAGCCGGCAAAAGTGCAAGACGCATTAAAACACGCAATATAACCATATCCACTCTCGGCAAAAGTGCAAAAAGCAAAATGCTCACTATCATAACGAAAAGCAAAAAACTCGTTCCGCATCTCGGATGAAATCTTGTATGCTTTTTTATATTTTCAACAGTAAGTTCTTCCCCTGCCTCATAGCACGCTATCGTCTTATGCTCCGCACCGTGATATTGGAATACACGTTTAATGTCTTTCATATTTGAAACAATAGCCAAATATCCTATAAATATCACCATTCTTATTATGCCCTCAAAAAGGCTTGTAAATAAGTGTGAATCTGTAAATGCCGAAATTGGCGGAATAAGTGTACCGATTTTTTCCGCACCTTTCGTAAGAAAAGTAGGAAGTACCATAAACAAAGCAATACTGAATACAAGCGATATTGCGATTGATACATAAATTACTATATCCTTGATTTTGTCGCCGAACTTATCGTCAAGCCACTTGTCAAACTTACTTTCTGTTTTCTCCTCTTCCTCAATATCGACAAATTCCGCACTGAACATAAGTGCTTTCATTCCTATAACAAGGCTGTCTACAAAACTCACGCAACCTCTTATTATAGGCAATCTCCAAAACTTCTTTCTTGTTTTTGTTCCGTTTTCCTCGACCTTACATTCAATATCACCGTCAGGCTTTCTCACCGCCACTGCTGTTTTGAAAGGGCCTCTCATCATTACGCCCTCCATAACCGCCTGACCGCCTATTGATGTAATATGTTGCTGTTGTTCTTCTTTACTCATCTATTTTCTCCTATCTGTTTAATATTATCAGCACATACAGTTACAGCATAACCACGTTGTACAACAATTACAACAATCACTGCAATCGCAACAACCTGCCGAATCTGAGCCGGTACTTGTGGTTGATGTGTATGTTCTGTTTCTGTTCATTACATTGTTTAATGTACTTCTGTATTCAACATTGTTCGGCTCCATCTGTACTGCAGTCTGCAAAAAACTTATAGCTTGGTCATACCAACCGACCTGCATTCTCGCAAGACCCGATAAATAATACCATTCCGCTGTTTTCGGCAATAAGTTAAGCATTTCAAGTGCCTCACGAATTCGTGACTGCGTTATAAGAATACGAACATTTTGAAAACTTGCCTGTCCGCTTGTGTGCGTCTGTGATGTTGAATATCCTCTTGATGACGTACTGTATCCCGTATTAGTCGCGGTACGCTTATTCGTTATAATATCGTAGGCTTTGTTGATTTCTTTCATCTTTTCAGCCGCCAAATCCGCAAGCGGATTATTAATGTATCTGTCGGGATGATATTTTTTCACCAATTCTTTATACGCTTTTTTTATTGTTTCTTCATCGGCGTTTTCGCTAACGCCCAATACTTCATAAGGATTCATTACTTTCTCCTAAAATACTTTTCTGTTTAGCTTTTAGTGCAATATACATAATATTGTCCAAAACTTCTTTATTTTTGTATATCTCAAGCAAATTATATGCAGACGCCGCATTTTCAAGAGTGAACGTCATTGTGGTATATAAATCCTCTCTAATCGTGTCTTTTATTTCTTGTGCGTTTTTATCCTCATATTTTGCTTTAAAGGTATTGTAATCATTTTTCTTTACGTCTTTTTCCAAATCGTTATACGCGTCAATTATATATATCCATCGCCCTGTATTATATCCAAGCCAAGCAAGAATACGTTTTTTATCCTTGTCCTCAATAAAATCGGGTGTAAATAATATTTCAAGTATTCTCGCAAAACAATCGGCTGTTTCATCAATTTCTTTGCAGTTATTTTTTTCAAGCCGACTCAATTCATCAAGACATTTTCTGATACTTTCATATTCTCTCGGATAATGTTTTTTAGCTTTTCTGACACCGTTTGCAAAAAACAACATACTAAACAACGCTTTTATACTTTTGTCATCGTTCCAATCGTCAAGCAATTTCAAATAAGTAAGTATAACACCCATATCAGCGGCATAATTTAGAGCCGTGTCATTTTCAACACATATATTTTCACGGATAGGATGTAACACGCATTTTTTATCTTTCATACTTATTTCTTTTTTGCAAACCGAAGATAAAACAATCGCAAGGAATGTTATGTCATAGCTAAGTCCCAGCCTTGCCGATTGCGAACATCTCTTGCCGATAGCCTTACACAATCCGCAATAATATGCTTTAAACGCCTTTAAGCCTTGTTCGCTCAACGCATTTTTGCATACTGTAACGTATCCGAACATTAAAACATTCCTTCCATAATAACATAAGTATATTTAAAGTATATCTCAAATCGCCATAAATTTCAAGG
>UMGR01000704.1_pt1 | contig 15941 bp, 18 predicted proteins | sample 1965321 | NCBI WGS metagenome assembly UMGR01 (sample SAMEA4836077, study PRJEB28245) | human gut metagenome | biome: gut microbiome; material: fecal sample | place: Denmark | collected 2008 | reverse complement strand
AAAAAGGAGCAGAAAACATGCGTAAGGTTGTTGATTGGGACGGGCGTGAAGTTGATTTTGATACGGCGTTTGCTCTTATGGATAATGATATTCGTGAAGAGCTTCATGAAGAACTTAGTCCGTGTTCTGATCAGCGTTTTTTCAACGCGTATCTTGAGCAACATTATGCGGACTATGGTGAAGAGTTTACGGTCTGAAATAATAATATAGCCGCCCGGCAATATTGCCGGGCGGCTATATTATCAGAGTACTTTAGTGGTGCCGAAATATATTTTATTGTTTTCCGTCTCGATTATGTTATCAGATATCTGCATACCACGCGCGTTGCCGCATGCGATTAGGTTTAGCACACACCCGCCGTTGCGATATTGTACTATGTCGTTTGGGCTGAGTGATGGTGTGACCATGTATGTGAATGATGCACACCGGTCTGAGCATTCTATCTGTGTACCAGAGGTAGTAATAGTTATTTTTCCTGCGTTGGGGACTCGGAGGCCGCCGAAACCGGTTGGCATTAGTTTGAAACATGTGTAGTCGCCGGTAATTACTAAATATCCAGTTAGTCGCAATTGCCCGTGTTCGGCATCGTTTAACGTTGTGGATATTTTTATCGTATTGGGTTTGGTTATCATTGTAGCTACTTCGAATACACTACATATCTGGTTTATTGTTGTGAATCTTGGTTTAAGGGAGTCGGCGACTATTTCTATGGTTTGTGCGATTTTTGCGGTGTGTCCGCCTATCGTGTGCGGGGTTGCATTGCTTGGAAACGATATCCAGCCGCCCCAATTGAGATAAGAGGTCGCGTCGTCATTGCAGATCGAACGGGCGCATGCCCATAGATTGCCCTCGTTATCGAATTCGCCGGCCTCGTACTCGCCGATGCGTCTCGACACGAGTAGATCGGTGCCCATACAATTGTACCATTGCACTGTCTTGGTGCGTACGTCGTAGAGGTACGCGAACATGCGTGTTGTGTAGCCGAAGATCTTGTTGTTGTACGCGCTGATGCCCTGTCCCATGAAGTCGTCGCCCGTTGGGCGGGTGCCTATGATAGTGGTGCTGTAGTCGGTCATGTTTATTTCGTATATGTTCGGGTTGTTGCGGCATATGCAATATACTTTGTTGGTAATCGGGTCTTTGGTGATACCGGCTATGCCGTGTAGCGGTATGGGTATGTTAACGCTGGTGTTGAAATTGTTATCGTACGCCAGTATGCCGTTATAGTCGTTTGTCCCGTCTAAGGTGATGGGGGCGACCCATATAGGCGTGCTGGGGGTTGCGTCGATATATGCCATATCGTTGAAGTGACCTGCGTTGATTGTTTTGTCGACGGTTATCGCGTTGCTGGCCATATCAACGATTACGATTTTCGGTTGTCCGCCGGTTGTGGTGATGTTATTGCAGCCGAAATACACGGTATCGCCATGTTTAAGGGCTGACTGTGCGCCGTAATCGTGTGTGATGAATCGTGCTTGTATGGTCATGCCTGTGACTGTGGATATATCGCCGGTGCTTGCGTCATAGATGTTGTGTAGTAGTTTTTTTGCGTCCGTCGGTTTGCTTGCGTTAAGCGCGGTTAGTGTTTGATTGGTGTTGTTGATATTATTGTCGGTGGTGTTTATCCAGTTTTGAGCTTTTTCGTCGGTGTCCCAGCCGATCGCGTTGAAACGCTTGAGTGCGTTATTCGCTTTTTCGGTTGTAACGGCCAGATCGGTTGCGGTGGTGTCTATTTTGTTTTTTAGGGCGCTTGCGGTGTTGCTGTCGGTTACGCCCAATGCTGTGAGATTGTTGGTTATGGTTTGTGTTTTCGCTATCGCTTGATTGGCGCTGTTGAGTGCGGTGCTCGCGTTGCCGTTGATTGTCAGAAGTGTTTCATCGATCGTTCGTATTGCGTTGTTGTATTGGTCGGTCAACGCTGCCGGGTCGCCGGTGTCGTATAGATCGAGATTGAAATTATCGGTTGTGCTTGCCATGTTTAGGCCTCCTTGCGGGTGTCGGTTGTGTGGTGTATTTGTATTTGTATGTCGAGCTGGTGCAGTTTTTTGTCTATGAGTTGCATACTGCGGTTGTATGCGTCGCGCAGGTCGGCAACTGAACCGGTGTCGTATAATGGCAGATGGTTGAATGTTGTTTCGGCCATGTTGTCTCTCCTTTATTGTATGGGTGGGTAGGGTTCGCCGGTTTGCGGGTCGGTCACGCGCGGGGTCGCGTCGTCGAATATTGTGAGGTTTCCGACTACGGCGGTTTCGTCGGTTCGGTGTTTTGCCATGTCGCCCACCGTCTTGGTGGCGACCTGATTGACACGTGCGCCGAATACGGTAAGGTCTTTGTACATGTTGCGCATGGCTGTCTTGCTGTCTGCGTAGGTGCCTTGTGTAGGGTCGTAGATCACCATTTTATCGCCAACATGCTCAAGATTGTCCAGCAATGCCGCTAATGTTTTTTCCATCGCGCTGACACGTGCTTCTACGCGGTTTTCGAACGTTTTTATGTCCGCGCTCATGGTGTTGACAGCGACGGTGAGTTCGTCGAAATATGCCGTGATATGATCGTATTCGCTCGCCAGATGCTTTATTATTTCCTCGGTGCTTTTTGCATCCCAGTAAAATGACGGGATTACGGGCGTGTACGGCCATACGCTGTACAAGGGTAGTGGGAACATGTGTGTTTTGCCTCCTAGTAGTTGTTTATGTTGACAGTCCAAAGCGGGCTGAAACATTCTTCCAGATGTTCCAATAGTAGCACGTCGATATCCACGTAATCGCCTTGGCGTATCGCCTTGACCTTATCCATGTAGTTGCCGTTGGTCACGGTCTCATACTGCATGTCGGTGGCGTTGCTTGCGTAATCCTGGTCGGTCGCAAGCTGTGTCGCCGGAAAGTCCGAGAATGTGGTTCGCGTCTTGTGCCACGTGTCGTTGTCAGTCATAAATATTCCGGGGTTTCCGGCTGCAAGCTCGTAGAGCGGTTTGAGTACGGGCATTATTTCGGCGATGAGACGCAACAGATGCCGCCGCCATCTGCCCGGCGGCATCACGCCTAGCTCGCGATCATAATACCGGTTTTCGATTTTTGCGCAGCATCGGGTATATTGTCTGTCGTCATACGCATCATCGCGCCACGACCATTGCGACGTTGTCCAGTCAATGCCACCGGGTGCGAGCAGCTCCCCCAATGTGATCGTGGTCACGGCGTGATAATCGGGTGCGGTTTCGCCCGGAACAAACGGCGATATCATGTCAGATGTCTCCATTGTCGTTGTCCTCCAGTGCTTCGAGGTCGGTCATGTAATTATAGTTTTTGCTTATGTTGTCCTGATTCCACATCACTTGAATGGGTGCGTCCAGATATCGCGCGAAACGTGTGTTGAGTATGTCGCATGCGGCGCGGCGCTCCTCAAGCTCGGACAGCGCCCGCAGATCGGTGGGTTCGCCGTAATCGTTTATCTCATCCGCCGTCTGCCGCTCCATCTTCATGGGTAGGTTCTTGATGCCGAGCGACTGATAAAAAGCGTTCCACGTGTTCTGTATATCGTTCTGTAATTCCATGCCGATATATTCAACGCCGGTTTTGAGCACTTGCGCCTTCATGGTATCAGTGAAACCGGGCGTCGCCATGATCGCCATCTCTCCGCCTGAGATTTGCTTGATGACGTTAACTCCCGTCGTCTGCTGACCGGCGGGTACCTCCAGAATAAACGGGGTTTTCTGGTGAAAGCGGTTCTGTCGTCGCGTCATGTACAGGTCTTCTATCTCACGTGCGAAAAACTCAAGCGTCGGCACCAACGGGGTACGTGCCTTGTTAGCGTATATAAATACGCCGTTGGAATTATTCACGGGGAAGTGCCACCCGTTGATACCGTAGGATGTCCATTTCTTAGGCCGGTAATACACGTTGAAATTGGAATTAACCACGGCTTGAGTGCTGAAAAACATACCCGGTTTACTATGAGGATATGCGATAGTGGCACATCCGTAGTACAGCAGATTGTATTCCAGAAACCATGCGTTGCACGTTTTGGGCAGATTGAGCCATTTGAAACGTGACAGTGCGATGTTCAGCATCTGCGAATATGCCATGAAATACGCCTGTGAATTGATCTGTTGCGACTGTTGCCACACCGGTGACCCTTTTTCGCCCATTGCGGCACGGGTCAACGGTTGTTTTTGTGTACGTTTGCGTCCCATATGTGTACCTTTGCTAGTTGATGTTCTCGGCGAGATAGTCGTTGCCTATTTCGTCCGGGTCGCCCCATATTGTAACACCTGTCGCGAATCGATCGCGTATCTCGTCCAGTGCGTCGTTGGGGGCGATGTCGTTGGTGAGCCACACATCGTCGGCTTTCCAATACGTGTAATGCTTGCATGACGTTAGGTTTGGTCTGTTATAGAGTTTGTTGCTTGCTATGCCGTATCGCAACATATACATACCGGCTTGCATTAGTGCACCTTTTGCTTGCGTGCGAACCTTGACGACATACGCCCGTTGCGCCATTTCGTCCGCCCACGGGTCACCCGTGTATGTGCCAATGGGTGAAGGAGGCTGATTGTACATGTCACGGTACGTGTTCGTGGTGCCGTCACGTGTTGTGAGCATGCTGCGTTTGGCGTTGGCGATCGTCTGGGCACGGGTCGAGGCGGCGTTAGTATCGCCGGTGCTCGCCGTCGCGACCGCGTTGGCGTTGGAGGCAGCCGTGTTGTTCGCCGTCACGTCTGTGTTGGCGTTGTTGTTTTTCGTCGTGGTGTCCGTCGCCAGTTTCTGCTGTCGGCTGGTTTGCAGTGCTGCGAACAGTTCGGCATGGTCTCTTATTTCACGGTTCGCCGTTCGGGCCAGTTCCGCTTTATTGAACATCGCGTCGTTCGAAGCGTCGAATATCGTTTTCTGGTTGGTGATGGCGATGGCGGAATTATAGCCGGATAATCCTACGTGCGTGCCTGTGGTGGCAACGGTTGCGGCTGCGCTTATGGCAAACGGGGCGGCAGCGCCGCCTGTGGCCAATGTGGCCGCGCCGCCCGCCGCGATGCCCACGATTGCGGTGCCGATACTCCCAGCCGAAGATGATACATTGGATATCGCGTTTTGTTGTATGCCCGTATTAAACGCCGCTTGTGAGACCGCCTGATCTTCGATCACGTCTGAAAGTATCTTAGTATTGGTGCTCGTCAAGTCGTCATCCATTTGCGTCTGTGCGTATTTAAGCATGTCATCAGCCGACGCGTTGCCGAGGTTTGTCACGTCGGTGCGCAGCATGTTGGCTCGGGCGGCGTTGTTCGTCGTGGCGGCGTTGCTGCGTTGCGTGTTCGACAGCATTGTACGGTTGCCGCGTTGCGTGTTCGATTGTGCTGTGTTGGCTGCTTGCGCGGTGTTTTCGTAACCGGTTATCGCGTTTTTGCGCCCTTGCGTGATCGTGCGGTTGTAGTTGGCGCCTCGATATGCGTCAATGTTACGACGTTGCAACGCATACGTGGGGATATCGTACGATATGACCGTCGTGAGCGCATCCGCATTGGGTAGATGTCCGCTTATGGTCTCGCCTGTGAGGTTGCTCACGGCGATGGTGGTGCTGCCGTCCGCACCGTATCCATCCAGATACGCGACCTGTCGCACGAGCGGATACGCAACGGATACCAACGTTCGCACGTTGAGCCGCCCGCAATCCTCGATATTGATCGTGGTTGTCGAACCCCACGTGTCCGTGATCTCCAACACGCTATACGGCGATACGTACAGTCTGGCCACGTCGGCGACTTCAGGCGGCATGTCGAAGTCCTCCGGGGTCAACGTGATGTCGCTTAATGTGCGCTCCGTGTCTATGACGGTCTGCCATACCACCCCGTTGACCGTGACGGGCGCACTGGAGCCGTGCGCGAACATGTCTTCGGACAGCACGAAACAGGCACCGATACCATTGGTGATATGCGGATAATAAGCGAACAGATCGTTAATGTATTCACCGGTTACGTCGCTTGCACGTAGCGCAAACACAGTCCAGTTGTTCGGGGTGCGTCCGCGCTGTGACGCATAGGGCGTGCCGAGCGTACGGCACCCGCTCACGTCTATGCCAGCGGTGCCCCACGTCCATGACGATACGGTCCCGTCGTTCGCTCCGTAGACGGGTTCGGTGGCGGCTATGTCGACACCGCGCGTGCGTGCCATCTCCTCCAACCTGATCACGCCGAACGCGCATGCGAAACAGATATATTTATCGCCGCCGGTCAAGCCGGTGGCCTTGATATCGGTGATGCGGTTGGCCGAACCGCCATAGTTGACATCCGGCGCAAGTAGATCTGCACTGTTTTCTCGTGGGTTCTCCAGCAATTTTTCTGGCGTGGTCTCAACCAGTGGCGCGTGTCCTCGTTCGAGTAATAGCCCGTTGATCGTGGTTGTATTGATATAGTCCGTCCACATGTCGCGTTGCAGTACGACGGTGGTCGTATTGGGTGCCTCCGCCGCGACACCCGAGATGTAATAGTGGTATCTTGTCTGGCAGTCCGATCGCTGTAGCGGTGATTGCAGTATATCCGACGTAAAATCGACCACGATGTAGTTGTAGCGTTGTGCTGTCATGTACGGTACTGGTATTTTGATGCCGTCCGTGTCGGCGCGGGCGATGTACATGCTGGTGTCAAGATGCACGGTCTCGCCGTCCAGTTCGTCGAACCATGCGTCGCGTGCGGTGTCGTCGCGGAACTTAACGGCATCGTGGCCGTCGTTACGCCATTTCACATGGCAAAGTTTTATCTTGGTTTTCGGTGTCCACATATTATAATCGTATGTGTTGACGTACTGATCGTACACGTGTACGTCAGCGCCGGGAAACGTTGTGGCATTATCCAAGTGCGGGAATTTCATATATACCTCTTTTTTCGCAAAAAATAAAATCGGGGTGCCGGTGTCACCCGGTGCCCCGATACTAGCATGTTACGACGTTGCACATTATTTTACGGTGAACGTGCAAGTCGCCGTATGCGTCGTCGTCTCGCCGGTCGGGTTGACGTATGTCGCCGTACCCGTCACCGTGATGACGTCGCCTGCCGTCAGCCCGTCGCGCTGCACGTGCAAACGTGCCTGATCGTCAACAAACGTGTTGACGTCGAGCGCGAACGGCGATGCAGCACCCTTGGCGCCCGCCGCGTGGGTTGCGGATACCTCGTAGGTGGCGGAGTTCGGCGCGACATCGATGGCGGTGCCGGTCGGTTCCACCGTCGCAGTGAGCTTCGGGGTGAGCTGGAGCACGTCGCCCGCCTTGACATCACCCGTCTCCGGGGTCAGCGCGAACCCGCTCACGGTCTGTGTGACCACCTTGATGGAAGTGCCCGCATCGGTCGTGAACAACGCGCACGGCGTAAACGGCGATACGCCGTAGAGGCCCCAATGGTTGAGGTACATTGTGTTAGAAAGCGTCTGTGGATTGTAGAACTGGGTGGTGCCGTAAAGAGTGTCGCGCACCTGATACCAATCAGTAGACACAAGCAATGCCACCGCGCCCGGAACACCAAGACTCGGTACTTGAATAATACGATAGGGGACATCCGCTTTATCCAGCTGGAATACCGCGGAGAGCGCATCGACATCGAGCGAGGCGAGATATTCAGGCTCGATCAGCAATACCATTTGCTGAGGATTGGCATATGCCGGAATGTCAGTTATATTCAGGGCATTATATTGAGCACTCGGGAACTGCATCCGTCCAGCCGTCGAACGAAGCGCCTTGAGAAGCGTCTTGGCTGTTGTTTCATCGGACGGGATGGCATCGAGATGAACCTTGTAGAAACCAAGATTCTGCTCGTAATGCCGTATCAGTGCAAGCATGATATTCATCTCGTCGTAGTTGTCGCTGTTTCGCGGCGTTTCCATGATCTGCGCGACGAAACGGTTCAAACCGTAATCGTCCACGAACGCCTGACGAAGTTCGTCATCCGTCCACGATATAGGGTACTGGTCGCGCCTGTTCTGCTCGTAAAACCATACGGCGGCTTCAGGTCGGTGCATCTTCAACAGAGTTTCGGCATCGTCCTTGTATCCGTGCGCCTTAATCCACTTCACTGCGATTTCCTGCACCGTCGAACCCCAATACAGGTTCTCTTTCCTGAAAACGTCAAGAGGGTTCTTGAAGGGTGCGTTCTGCGCCATCACCGTGAGGCCGATACGATTGACCATGTTCCAGACGCAGTCATTCAGGTATTGGCGGTTCATCGGGTCGAATAGGTATCGCATGGTGTTCGCGACACCGGTCTGCGTTGCGCTCGGGATGCGTTGCTGATAGTCGTCGGTACCTTTGAGGCGTACCTTATCCAATATCGTTGCGTTATCTACAGCCATTATATCTCCTAATCCAAAGTGTAATCAAGGTTTTCAAGATCGTTCGCCGCGGCCTCGGATATGGCTGCGGCGGCATCGTCCTCACGGACGGTCGCGCCGTTTTCCACCATTTGCGCCACTGAATCGGCGAACTTGTCATAAATGCCATCAATACGTTCATTCATGCCATCGATCTTATCGGCTATCGTCGAGAGTATGTCGCGCAGATCGTCGAACTCGCCCGCCCGGTGCGCTTCATCGGGGGTGAGTCCGTCGTCTTCGGCGGCGGTTCGCTCTTCGGCGGTTTCATCGTCCATGTCATTCCTCCCATGCAAAAAAAAGAGCCATACCGGCGCGAATTACACCGGCATGACCCATGATAGCATGCATGCGACACCAATCATAACGAACGACGGCTCGTCTACCACATTACGGCCATATCACCGCCGGAGTCAACCGTGGGCACCGGTGATCGTGTTTTGACATCGTCGCCATGCAGCCTCGTCTTACATGCAACGTCTATTTTACACCAAAAGCATGCAGCATGTCCGACATGGCGTGTTGCGTCTGCACCGTATCGTAGCGCAGATATCCTAATGCATGATACGATGTAAGCGCCTTTATCACATCCTTTGCAATGTTTGCAGTGAGATAATTAAGTCGGTTGTCATCTCTCGTAACGGCAAAATACGGCACGTTTGCACCCCTGTCGTATGTCGCGGACGCAAAAACGTAACCGCATTTCAAATCCACGCTGACGCCGTACTCGGCACGTTTCCAGCGTAGGACATACGTTAGTTTGGCGTGCGCATGTGGTTTTTCCAAAAAATCAGTATCATGGTGCGCGAATCTGTTGCCTGCGGTCACGTCGCTATTATTCCGCAACATGCGTCCGGCAACGGTGTTTTTTGTCTTCGCTCGCGCGTATTCGTCGTCCCGGACATAATCAAACAGGCACGTCTTGCCGTCCAACCATTGCAGACCGTACTCAGGTTCCAGTGGCACGTCGTAATGTGCAAAATACGGGTTAAATGCGTCGCAAGCGTTGCCCAACAAAAAGATACGGGGCTTACGTAATCCAATATCATCGGCTCGCTCGCGCGTCACGGTATCCACAAGTTTCGCGAGTTGTTCGTACTCGTTTTTCAGATACCGGTGATACGTATCATCGGTATCTATGATAATCTCATCCATGCAGATATTACGTACCCGTACATACGTGCTTTTCTTCTTCTGCTGCTGCAACGACAACGGGATAAAATAACCGCACGTACGCCATTCCTTATCGCCGTTGCGACGTGCCTCCGCGATTTTGCTACGAACACGAAACTCATAATCAGGAAAAACATTATCCGCTATTATCCTGTCAAAATAATTTGCCGACACATCGTTGTTTTCTTCTCGATATCTCGTGACCTCTACAAAACAATACCCGTTTTTTATGTAATCCTCCAGCATGTACCGACGTACGGCGTACGTTTTACCTAAACCACGTGCACCTATTATAAGGTTAACGTCCGCATTACGTGGCAATATCTGAGATTTAAGTCTGTCATAGTAGTATTTCGCCATCCATGCTCACAATCCTTGGTATTCCATCCCGCAAAACTAATTCGCGCGGTATCGTATTCACATATCTATTATATACAGATCGCAAATACGTTATGTTCTCCGCATTCGCCTGTTTGTCGGACTCGCCCAGCCATCGCCCCGACGGATACAGCCCGACGGCCTCCGGCGTATCCACATGCGTCGTCTCACCGAGATAATCCGTGACATCACCTATGTACCTATCCCATACATGTGGTCGATTGCGTTGCAACGTATGACAAATCTCATAATCCACCAACACGTCATACCCGAACGACATTTGTACGGTTTCCGCAAAACCACGCCCCGTACGCATGACGTCAACTATAAAATCCTCGATGGTGTACACGCCGGCTGGTCGCGGGAGCCCGGCGCAAGTGACATGTACGCGCCCCTTCCCGTCCAAACTGATACGTGCCTTGTTCCACAGTTCCACGTGTTCGGCGTAACGCGTGTCGCCGCCGCAGTCCTCGACCTCGAACTGTCCGATATGGTCCAGTGTCGAGGCCATGTCGGGCGCGGTGCTTCGGACGCGTCGCATGGTGTTGTTGATCGCGTTTTCGGTCGCGTCATGCAGCGGTTTGAGCACGTCCAGCAATTCATCGTCGCGCACATCGACGGCGCAACTGATCTTAAGGCTATCGGTATCGCCGCCCGTGACCGTCACGCGTTTGCCGAAATGCCGGTATATCAGCATCATGGCGATCAATAGGTGCATTCTGCTTCCGGCTACGATTCGCATGCCGTACGTGTATAGGACACGTGATGTTTTCGGACGTTTTTCCGCGAAGTTCTCGGGGGTGCAGACAGTGGTTTTATCGACTTCAAGCTCGCCGGTTTCCGTCACGTGGTAATCGGCTTTCATAACGTCCTGTGCCTGTGTGCCGTATATGCCGTTAAATTGCCCTTTGACGGTCGAACCGTAATAGGATTGCAAAAATTTCATGCTCAGTTCTCCGGTTTTCGCGTCACGAGCAATACCCTCGGGTATGGAGTCGGGGATAGCACCCACGTACGGCGTTCCCTCGATGTAGCCCTTAATCAGGTTTTTGACATCGGTTTTGCGTGCAAAAAGCATGTTTGATTGCAGAGTCACGTAATCAGGTGGGACAATCGTCTTAGTGGTTGCTTCACCATATAATACATGCATTTCATCAAATTCGTACACCTGCGCCACGTTCCATAATTCAAGCTCATTGACATGTAATATGCATTCGTCAGCCCGATACAATTTCCCGAAGGCATACGTAGGGTTAACGGCGCTGTCAACGTAACCATGTGCCCTAACGTCGTTTTCCTGTGTCTTTGCACGTTCGTTGTTGCTGTAATCGGTGTCCGCTTGCAACGTCTTTACGAATTTCGAGCGTGGACAGATCGCAATACCCCACATGTAGAAACATGTGTTTTTACGTAATCTGAGACTCGTGAATCTCACAGCCGCATGTATACCCGTTCGGAACGGGTCACTGTAATTAGCCAATACGTCTTCAAGTGCCGTGCTAACGATACGTTCGCATGCCACTTGCAGAATATCCGAAGGTGTAGGCGCAAATTTCACCGGCAAACGTCGCCCGTTTATGAAAGCGTGATGCATAGAAGTGACATCCAAGGACGCGACATTGCGCACGACAACACCAGCGGTTTTAGCGCTCGTAAACGTCAACCCGCCCCGAAAGCATGCCTTTCGCAACGCATAGGACTTGTAATCCTTCGGAAATTCCTGATTGCACGTCATCTCGAAAGCACGTTGCAACGTAAGTTTCTTACCCCCTTGCAGCGTGACGCGCCGCCCGCCAATTTCACGACGTGCCATCTGCCGTACAAGAGATGTCTTGGTCAGCACTCGACTTCCGAGCATATCGGAGGTCAACCAGTGATTGGCACGCAGCAGCCATTGCAGATATTGCGGTATCACCTGAACGTCACGTCGGGCGTAAAACAATTCATCTTCGGTCAACGGCGTTTCGGGCGTGCGTACAAGTGTATAATCCCAGTCGCCCACGGCCTTGGGGAGGCCGCACGTCTCGCCCATCGCACGCAAGCCCCCCATTTCCAAGTAAAACGTATCCCAAAAACGACATACCACATTCCCGGCAATGCACAAATCGAGCGTATATACGCTCGTGGCGGTCTGTGCGTTGACCTCAATCGCGTACGACTGCGCCAATTCCAGCATGAGAGACTGCATATCAAACATAAGGTTGTAGGCCGCGATTATCGGAACAAACCCGTGCGCACGACCGTATTCGATAAGATTATCAATGTACGTCAACGCTTCGGACGTGTAACGGTAAAACCGTACATCGTCCGTATCGGGGGTGTACGATTCCAGCGGCGTATTACGTAAATCGTTAAAAATGTATAATATCGGGTACGCGCATGTTTCGGCACCGGAACCGATATTCGCTGTTTCGGTATCGAATATCGCCGTAATCTTAAATTTCTTGCGCTTTATCATCGTACTACGTCGGGTGAGACCGCAATAAGCCAAATTGGACTACCGCCGTCGGTATCCGTATAATCCTCCAAGTCGCCCATATGCGCTTTCATGTTTTTGGCGTATTGCAGCACTTTTTCGTTTCGCGACATAATGATGTCAAAAAGTTCACTAAGCGAATTCGCGCCGTAAGCCTCCATAATGGTCTCCAAACGTTTCTCGGGCGGCACATCCGGGCGTTGCCATATATTTTGTGTGTACCGCCAAAATATTTTGACTTTTTCGCGACCAAGATCGCCCAGCGCGGAGGGCACCCCCTTGGAGGCCATGCGCATTTCCTGCCGAAAAATGTTAAACGATCGTCGTCGTTCTCCACGTTTTCCGCCTCCGCCCTTCACGGTTTCAGTCTGCCGTACCAGCTTGGCGGCGTTCTCCATTGCCCGTGCGTATGCTTCGGCCCGTAATTGTCTGTTCTGGATACGTCCGACGTATGTCTGTTTCAGGCTTGTTTCAAGCCGTTGCACGTACATCGTTCGCGCATGCCGTTCACTTTCCGGCATTTGCGGTGTGATGCTCTTGCGGATCGTGTTTATCGCACGTCGTACACGTTTGCGTTTCGCCGTCAGGATGTCGGCTTGCTTGCGGGCTCTGGGCATACATATCACCTACGATAAAATGAGGGTGCCATAACGGTTATGACACCCTCATACGGTTTCAACGTCCTGTTTTCGCTCTTTTTTTTTCGTATTTCACTTAATTTCGAGGGACTTGAGCGAGCGACCGCCGCCGAGCGCGGTTTGCTTGACGACAACGGTAAGCCCGTCCGGCGCGTTGAAGTCGGGGAACATGTCGAAGATGTCCAAGACGCTTCGGTAAATGCCCTCCGACTGGCTGAAATACGTCTTGCCGTCCTTTGCGAACAGATAGACGTTGGCGCAGTTCTGCCCCGTCTGGGATCGGACACCCGGCGTGACGTACGCGCCCGTGACGGTCAACGGTTCATCTCCCAACGATGCAAGCGATGTCGCAGTGTTTCGCGCATTGATGATGGCACGTTTCCCGTCGAACGTGCTGACATCCATTGTGCAGATGCACCGATAGTTATTCACAACGGCTTCCATTGCCTCGTTCGTGGTGTTATTCGCCTGTTCAATTTCCTGTGCCATGATTGTATCCTTTTTTGTTACTCGTTATCGTTGTCGTTATCGTTGATGGGTGTCGCGTACTGGAAAAACTTCTCGGCAGGCATTTCGTAAACCGTTTTCTTCACCTTGATGTCATCCACCAATACATTATACAAACCGACCTTCATCAACGCTTTCACGGCTTGCTCAGCAGTGCGAATATTACCATCAATAATAATAGACTGCTGATTGCCGTCACGATCAATATATACGACTGTGCTACTGGCGTACGTCTTTTTGATATTCCTCATTATATTTCCTTTTTTTCTTGATTTATCAACGTTTTACGTTGACATAAAATATATTACACAAAAATCGACGTGCGCAAACGCGACACGCCGACTTTTTAACATATTAATATATTAATGTATCAATAACGCAAAACCTGCCCCGGATAGATCAAATACGGGCGACTAATCTTATTAATCTTAGCAACACGAGACCACCCAGACCCAAAAATAGACCACAAGCACTCACCAGCCCTAACGGTATGAGTACGCACGGGTGCAGTAGTAGATACATTATGCTTGTTCGGTTGCTTGTGCGGTCGCTTACGATCGCCATTCGCGTACGCGTCCCACTGCCACCGTGCGCCCCGGAAATAATCAAGGTCGATCGCACCGCCATAACCGGCAATACGCCCGTTGCCCGTATACTGACGCATGGCCTCACCATACGCGCCATACCGCCACGGGCGCGACTGCCAACCGGTAACGGCATTGGATGCGTACTGAGCGACCCATACCCCGCAATGACGACGCACATAGCCGCTAAGCTGCCACAAACCGCTCGCCGGTATATACACGATCGGCCACACGTGCGTACGCTCGTACACACGTTTCACCCAACGATCAACCCACGAGCCATTACCAAACTTCGGGTTATCATCACGTTCCCAGTCCAGCACGAGCACCGCACGGCCAACATACTTCGTCACATGATCGACGAAAAAATCAGCCTCACGACGTGCATCATTACCCGTTGCATAATGATATACGCCTATGCTCTTACCGGTGCCCGTCGCACGCACAAGCTGATAATCAGCAACCTGACTGACCCCGTTTCGCAAACACGTATTGTTAAAACCGCCGACACCCCACGTGACCCCGGCCACGATAAAATCCGCATTAAGCTTACCCGTATCTATATTGCACTGCCAGTTGCTTACGTCAACCCCGCGCATATCCGCCCTTGCGGCTGGCGCAAGCACCAACAATGATACGCAAAAACACGTAAGCACGCTACGCAGCACGTGACGTATCTTCATCATCGTTTCCCATCTGCAACAACCCTATAAGCTCCTCCGTCAACACATTATTTTTCGTCACAAGATCATTGAAATTTCTAAATGTCGTGGCGATAAACCACGCCATGGCGCAACACGCTACGATCGGGAAACCAATACTGCCGATCAGGCTCACAACATCGTTAACATTCATAATACCTCACTAAAAAGCCGTGACGCATCGAACAATACGTCACGGCCTAATATATCATTAATCATATACATGTAGCCTATCCGGGAATTGAACCCGGCACACACATTTTATAAGAATGCTGCTCTAACCAACTGAGCTAATAGGCCAAAACACCACTATATCACATTATCACCCTTTTTTCATATCAGCTGGCACCGTACAACCACATGAAAACCGCATACGCCGCACATCATCAGCATAATGCAACATCACAAAATCATACAGACCAGCACAAACAGGCCTACCACTCCCCAGACGCGCCCCACCCCGTCGTAGTTCCTTACACGTCGTGGCCGGGATGAATCCATGCTTATACACAAACGAACTCCTATACTACATAAAACTTCATATTACATAAAGCTTCAGCAATCGTTTTCCCAAACCCAAACCCCTTATAAAAGTTTCCACTAGTACAAGTCACGAAAACAAAATCACCGAAACAATATAATCTAAAAGCCGACCTAATCACTTAAACCTCCTACAGCAGTTTAACAACAAATACATATTGTCGACAAACTCCAATCAACAATCAAACGACTCAAAACGTTTAAGCAGCTCCTCGCGCATAAGCGCAGGCAATTCCTCCACTTCAAACTTCCGAAACTCACCACAACGCGAACGCCCCGCGCAAACAAACCGCCACGAACTCCTGTCATAGGTAACTACAAATTGTGTACTCATTGGGATACCAGAATAAGACTTCGGAAAGTGCTGGGAATTCAAATCAACCCGGACGGTCAAACCTTTCATACTTTTTTTAGAACAGCTCGCAAACTTCTGATTAAGAACTGCAATCGCATAATATACATCACGAATATCAACAGTACGAGTACGTGCGAGACGGTTGGCAATGTTTAACTGCGATTGTATTTCTACGTCATGCTTGTGATTAAGAATAATATTCATTTTTCTGCTCCTTTTTATGCTGTTTTTTCTGACAATCCCAATA
>UMGR01015672.1_pt1 | contig 16280 bp, 8 predicted proteins | sample 1965321 | NCBI WGS metagenome assembly UMGR01 (sample SAMEA4836077, study PRJEB28245) | human gut metagenome | biome: gut microbiome; material: fecal sample | place: Denmark | collected 2008 | reverse complement strand
CTTGGCATTAAACCGCTTCTCCACGTTGACAACGAGGGACATCTTATCCCAGTTGGAAAGATACGAGGCAGAAAGCAATCCATTGAAAAGCTTGTGGATATGATGTGCGAACGCATGGGAAATTGGGATAATTCCACAGTAGCCGTCTGCCATGGCGACTGCCTTTCAGACGCAGAATATGCAGCCGACCTTATGCGAAAAAAGCTTGGCAAGAAGACCACTGTGCATATCTGCTACACAGGTGCTGTTATAGGCTCACACTCAGGACCTGGAACTCTCGCTCTGTTCTTTATGGGCGACCAGCGATAAAAATACAATACAAAAGCGGACGAAGCCCGAAAACTTCGTCCGCTATTTTTATATGCGATATCAAAGACCCTTTGCCTTTTTCAAAGTTATACCATTATCTCCAAGCGGGATAGCGTGGTCAAGTCCAACGAACTTGCCTCCCTCCTGCCAAAGAACTTCCTTGACAAAATCATACTTTTCCTCGTCCCATGTAACAAAATCGTCCTTTACAAGTCCGCCCGTGTCACCTGAGTTTGCATTGAAGCACCAGAAAGTGTGATTTACATGATTGTCCTTTATTAGCTTTCTCATGTAGGTCATCCAAGTTAGGTTAGGCTCTGTCATAAAGCCACCCCACTCGCCTATAAGAAGCGGTGCGATATCCTGCTTCTGAATGTAGAACCAGTTGTCTTTCCAGCAATCTTTCATAAGGCTCTTGTATGTGTAATCCCCCTCGAACCAAGGCTGCTGATAAACTGTCGGACCATAATCGTGCGGCGAGTAAACAAGCTTATCCTGATATTTGCCAAGGTCGATAGGATAGTCCTTTACGCCCCTGAGATTTCCGCCCCACCAGTTGAAATAGTAATCATCACTGTTGGTGGAGGAATAATCCCCGTTTTTCTTGATGTTCTTAGGATATATTTCGATACCCTCGACCATTATAAGCACATTAGGATTTTTCGCAAGCACCTTGCTCGCTGCCGTTTCAGCCACATACTTCCAGTTGTTTGCGTCCTTTGAATCATTCCATATTGCCGCAGCGTCACCCTCGTTAGGCTTGCCATGAGGCTCGTTTTTCAGGTCAAATGCAACGATAGTGTCATTGTCCTTATATCTGTCGGCAAGCCACTCCAAAGCATGGTAATAGTCCTTTACAGTGACCTTGTCGGTATACCACAGATTTACAGTATGACCGCTGGCATTGGTTTCCGCTGAATGGATATCAGGCATTACTTTAAGACCGTTTTCCTCCGCAAGCTTGAGAAAATAATCAAATATCTCAAGGCTGTTCATAGAGTTCAGCTCTTCATTGTATGCGTTATTGTAGTTCGCCTTTGGATATTCACCCTCCGACCACTGGTTGATAAGCTCCGCTGACATAGGCACTCTTATAAGATTGAAACCGTGGTCTGCAATAGCCTCCACCGATGTCACAAGCTCGCTGTTCCAAAGTCCGTCAAAGGTGTTAGTGCCTGTGTTGTAGCCAAACCAGTTCACGCCCGTGAGCCAAACCTCTTTGCCGTCCTTATCAAGTATCTTGCTTCCGTCTGTGTGAAGCCAATCATCACCCTGTTTAGCCTTTGAGGTACGCTTTAGAAGCTTTTTAACGTCCTTTTCCGTGACCTTTTTATCATTATTCTGATTATTGTTGTTATTGTTATTATTCTGTGATACCTTGCCCTTTTTAACAGTACACTCCACACCGTTTAGCTTTGCAGACTTAACATTGAGCTTTGTTCCAGTTCCGATATTACAGCCGATAGAGGTCGAACCGCCCTTTGCGATCTCGCCATTGTAATCAACATTCGTGACCGTGAGTTTGTTGCCCTTGACCTTAAAGTTGCCGTTCCAGCCGTCACAGCTTTTGAGCTGGTCTATTTCAAGCTCCAGCGTCCACTCCTTGAGGGCTTCATCGGAGTTGTTCTCAATGCCTATCTCCATGCCCGTCATGACCTTGTCGCCGTCCTGCCAACTGTTGTCCCCTGAATAGGAGATGATAAAGCCCTTTTCCTTTTTATCGTCCTTGCTTTCCTGAGAGCTTTCTTCCTCATCATCAGGCTCGTCCTCGCTTTCATCAGCCACAGAGTCCTCCTCACTGGTGTCATCGGTTTCTGAAGCCACCGCAGAACCGCTCTCCGCCTTTGAAGCCGAGCTGTCCACGTCTTTTTTGCCTGATGTTGCCACCAGTATCAGTGCAATAACAAGCCCCACTATAACAGCGCCCATGCCTGCAAAAGCGATGATAAGCTTTTTGTTTATGCCCTTTTTGCCCACATTCTCCTGCAGGCTGTTTACGTCTTTTTTCTCATCACTCATAAGCTTTCCCCTTTATTTTTGATTTTTACATATTTATAAGACCGCCGAGTATTACGCCCGACGGTCGAACTTTCTTTTTTTGGCGACTTATTTTACTGACTGGAGTTTCTCGCTAAGGAACTTCTCCTCAAACTTGTCTGACGGCATAGGTCTGCCGAAATAATAGCCTTGTATAACGTCAGTTTCCAGATCTCTCAGGATATCGAACTGCACCTGTTCCTCAACGCCCTCTGCGCAAACTGCTATATGCAGGTCGTGAGAAAGATTAACTATCATTTTAACAAACACCGCAGTGTCAGGATTTTTTGCAATATCATCAATAAACGACTTGTCTATTTTAATGGTATTCAGCGGCATTTCCTTTATGCAGTTAAGCGAAGAATATCCCGTTCCGAAATCGTCCAGTGCTATCTTCACGCCCTTGTCTGTTATATGCTTCAAAAGCTCCTTCATCTTTTCCATATCATGGATAGCAAGACTTTCTGTGACCTCAAAACATATCTTATCAGGGGGTGCGCCTGTTTCGTCAAAAAGTGTGTCTATCTTGTCAAGGAAATCAGGCTCAATTATCTGACCTACAGACAGATTGATGTTCATTCTCAAATCAAGCCCTGCGTCAGCCCACTTTTTGCACTGTCTGCCTGCGATCCTTATTATGTTCTCGCCCAAGAGATTGATATAGCCAAGTCTTTCCGCCATAGGGATAAATTCGGCAGGGGAAACCTGACCGAACTCAGGTGGATTCCACCTCATAAGCGCTTCACAGCCCACAAGCTTCTTTTCAGAGCTGCTGAATATAGGCTGATAATACGCCGTGAAATGTGCAAAGCCATTTGTGATATCCTTGTGCATGAGCCTTTCAAGTTCGATCTGCCTTGAAAGTATCCTGCCGATAGTTTCGTTATAATTTATAGTGCAATTCTTGCCCTGCTTTTTCGCATATGAAATGGCAAGGTCGATCCTTTTAAGAACTGTGTTTACAGTATCGTCAAGCTTTGGGAACTTCGCAACGCCCATTGAACAAGTGCAATAGCAAGTGCTGTTAGCTATCTGCCACTCTGTGTTGAACTTATCATGTATGATCTTGCATATCTCGTCGATCTCGGTCTGATCCTGATCTCTCAGAAGCACAACGAACTCATCGCTGCCAAATCTAAAAACGCTCAGCTTTTTATTCTTCTGGGCAAAATCCTCAAAGAATTTACCTATCTCTTTAAGAAGTCGGTCACCATTATTGTGACCATAGCTGTCATTTATGTTTTTGAAATTATCAAGGTCAATGAGCATAACAGTGCTGTTCTCATCGCTTTCAATAATGCCCTGTATACTCTTATCAAGACTTAATCTGTTAGGAATACCTGTGAGATTATCGTAAAAGACCTGCTTTTCGATGACCCTCTCATAATTTATCTTTTCTGAGATATCATTAAGTGTACAAAGTCTGATAGTTCTGCCGTCATGCCATTTTATGAGTTTTTCCGACACATTGAACCATTTGTTCATGATCTCGGAATAATAATCTCCTCCAAAAAGCAGTCCTTCTTTATGAGCAGGAAGCTCACACCAAGTCTTGCTGAAAACGTCACTTTCCTTTTTGCCGACCAGTTTCCCCAAATACTGTTCAAAGCTCTTGCTGGCAAAAACTATCTCACCACTGTCCTGTGCCACTGCAAGCACATAGGAATTCATATTATCCATAACATCAGTAAGCGTGCGAGTAGTGCTTTCAGCATGTTCAGCCGCTCTCCTAGTATGGAGCATGCCAGAAAGTATGTATGTCAGACGTGAGGCTAGCTGTATCTCCTCAGGGGACCATACTCTCTCAGGATCAGAGGACAAAAGATTGAAATATGCAACATACTTATTGGTGTCCTTGACAGCACAAGTGAGTGAACAAGGATACACCACCCCACGCAGGGATATTTCCTCCACATCTCCATTCGGATGAGCCTTATCTGCAACGTGGATACCAGTTTGCATAAGTGCTTTTTTCATTGCATTGTATCTATTTCTATTAAATTCTTTATCAAAAGCATATACAGTATATTTATGTGTATCAGCGATCAATTCATAACTCAAAGGTTCTGAGTTTTCATAGCCTGAAACTGTTACCGTAGCCGCATTGACATAAAGTGCAGAGCAAATACTTTCGAGAAAATTCTTGCACACATTATCAAATCTGTCATCGCTTTCAAGTATTTTCAAAAAGCTCTCGAACTTTTCGTTATAGGTCCTAGCTGGCATTTCCATACAAACAGCCCTCCTCTGCTTATATAAATACGTCTGGCATCATTATAACATATTTCCCGTAAAATCACAAGGGGAATTATAGAAATTTATTTATAATGCACAAAACAAATTACCAAATTTATATATTATTAAAAAACAAGCCCCGTAGTTAAGCTTAAAAAAGTTTAACTGACGGAGCAAATGTGACCGAACCGATAAGCCGAGTTTTGTCGAGTGCGATAATCTATCTGGACTGTACGTCGCCGCACAGCTCTAGCCACCTATAGCCCCAAGTCTGACGAGCAGCCATTGACTTGCAAGCTACCATTGGTGTTGCATCGGATAAGGTTTACATAGCAATGACGTCTCCGCCATTCTGGTGGGCTTTTACCCCACCTTTCCACCCTTACCAACAAAAGTTGGCGGTATATTTCTGTTGCACTGGCTCTAAGGTCACCCTCGGCTGACGTTATCAGCTATCCTGCTCTATGATGCTCGGACTTTCCTCATAAACCTAGAACGTTTACGCTATCGCATAGCTCGCTCACGCTATGATTATATCACAAGAATGACGAAATGTCAAATAAAAGCCTGCATAGACAGTGAGCATTCTTAAAAATCATGCAAAACGTCTCAAACATGTTTACAATTTACAGAAAATGTGATAGAATTAAAATAACCAAATCAAGGGAGCGTAAAAAATGAGAACTTGTCCTCACTGTGGCAGCGAGCTTCACGATGATTCTACTTTCTGCTTTGCCTGTATGTCCATTGTCAACGAGCGTAAAGAATTACTTATAAAGGTAAACACGTCACGCAAAAGAACCATACCAATGGTTTGTGTTGCAGTCGCTATCATAGCCGCATCGTCAGTGTTTGCCGTTGTCAGCAAGAAAAACAATGCCGTAGAAACTAAAACACCTGAGCCTGCAAAAGCTGTGACAACTTCTGCCGCTGTAACGACCATGCCGCAGACAACGACTGCCGCCACAACAACTGTACCTACTACCACCACCGCACCTGCACCAACGGCAGATGAGATAGACAAAATTTCAGGCGGTATTAGGCAAGCTTCCACAGGCACAGCAGGCACCACGACCACAGCAGCCGCTTTACCCGTAGAACAAGAAGTTATTCAAGTACAGCCCGAAGAGCAAAATGACTATCAGCCAAATGAAGCACAGCAGGAGGAAAACACAGCTCCAGCCGAGCCTGAGCCGTCATATTTTTCCGAGGACGGAGCAAATGAGCTGAGCAGAATACTGGTAGACAAAATAAATAAAAAACGTGAAAGCAAAGGCTATGCACCCCTGAGGGTCTGCGGACAGCTTGACAGCCTGTTAGCATTAGGCCTCGAAACAATGACTAATGTACAAAGCGAGGGCGAGATCGATACTAGGAATGAAATAACATTGGATAAGCTAAAAAGCAACCTCAGCGACGTTGGGCTTCCCTCAGACAGTGAATTTATAAGGATAAGCTATGTAATGAACTGCTGCAAAAGCTATGATGAAATATTTGAATATGCCAAAAAGGTGAATTTTTCAAACGAGCTTTTCACTGATGAAGAAGGCGTCCTTACAGTTTATTCTCAAAGGCTAGATTACAAATACCTCGGCTGCATAATATATGATAGATGTGATAGTCAGCAAAAGCCTAATGGTGATATTTCATACACGACCGAATACGTCTGCGAAATTTGGCTAATGAAATAAGCAAAATTAAAGTTTACAAATCATCTTATAATTAGCCTTGATATATTGTTTACAATTCACAAAAATTATGCTAAAATAAATGTATGCTTGTAAGCTCTTAGCTTTATCAGTAAATAATATAACAAGGAAAAACATCTATGAAGTTCAATATCAAAAAGGTCGCAGCCGCATTTTTAAGTGTGGCAATGCTCACCACAAGCTCGGCTCAGCTTTCTGTTTTTGCACAGCAGACGCTTAAATATGAAGCCGAAAACGGCACTTTGGGCGGTTCTGCCTATATCCAAACAGACAGCTCCGCATCAGGCTCTAGGTCAGTTAGTTTTTCAGACTCAAGCTGCACATGGTCACAGACTGTTACAGTCAGCGAAAGCGGATACTACAAAATAAAGCTTTACAGCCGCGGGGAAGGCTCGAATAAGATAAACAACCTTTCTGTAAACGGCTCAAATGCAGGCACTTTCAGCAGTGCAAACGGCTCTGCCTATAAAGAGTCCACAGTGAATGGTATTTATCTCAAAAAGGGTCAGAACACTGTCAAAATAACAATGTCGTGGGGATATTTTACTCTCGACTACATAACCATTGAAAAAATGAGCTCTTCAAATGCCTACACTGCCGCTGAAAATCTCGTTGACCCATACGCTTCACAAAGCACACAGCGCCTTTACAGCTATATGAAAGACGTTTACGGCAAAAAGGTCATAACAGGACAGTATTGCGACGGTGGTCTTAACGGCACTGAGTTCAAAGCTATAAAGTCCGCCACTGGTCAGACCCCTGCTATGTTGGGTCTTGACTTTATGCGCTATACTCCATGCCGTGTCCAGAATGGTGACACCTCCGACGCTGTCGAAAAGGCTATCGAGTTCTCACGGGCAGGTGGAATAGTAACATTCTGCTGGCATTGGAACGTCCCTGACAAATATCTTCTCTCAGGTACAGACGGCGGAAATCCACGTTGGTGGGGTGGTTTTTACACCAAAAACGTTGACCGCTCAAAGTTCTCGCTTACCAAAATAATGAACGGCTCAGACCCTAAGGGCTACAACACTCTTATGAGCGACGTTGACGAGATTGCCAAACAACTCAAACGTCTTTCTGACGCAGACGTTCCGGTACTGTTCAGACCGCTCCACGAGGCAAGCGGTGGTTGGTTCTGGTGGGGTGCAGATGGCTCGGAAGCCTACAAAAAGCTTTGGCAGGCAATATATGACAAGCTCACGAATGAATACAAGCTTGACAATATCATATGGGTATGGAATGGTCAGGCGGCAAATTGGTATCCTGGCGACGAATATGTTGACATAATCGGAGAGGATATCTACCCAGGCACAAGAGATTATTCAGCCCAAAGCTCAAAATATCTTGAAGCCACAGACTATTCACCAAACGGAAAAATAGTTGCCCTTACAGAAAACGGCTGTCTTTTCGACCTTGACAAAGCCTTTGATGCAAACACCGCATGGTCATATTTCGGCACATGGAGCGGTGAGTTTTGCATATCAAGCTCTGAGAAATATACCGAGAAAAGTATGTGGCAAAAGGTCTATAACAGCGACTATGCCGTGACACTTTCAAGTCTGCCCGACCTGAAAAGCTATCCTATCAGCAGTGACAATACACAGATAACTCTTGACTCCACGTCAAAAGAAGTCACATACGGCGACAGCATTACCCTAAAAGCCAGCGTGACCTCAGACACTCCTCAGACAGTAACATGGAAAAGCTCCAACACAGCCGTTGCCACAGTAAAAGACGGTGTTGTGACCGCCACGGGCAAAGGCACAGCAAAGATAACAGCCTCCCTGCCTAACGGAAGGTCTGCCGTGTGCACTGTAAAGGTCACCACAAAAAAGCTTCCAACATCAGGCTATTCCTATGCAAGCACTGCACAGTACACAGGCAGTGCAATTATTCCGACAGTCACTGTTAAGGACGGAAGCAAAGTTCTCCGTCAGAACATCGACTATCGTGTGATAGTCACGAACAATGTTAAAATTGGTCACGCTAACATCACTATCTCAGGCATGGGCAACTACTACGGCAGTTATACCGCAGACTTTGACATTATCCCTGCCAAGCAGACCATACAAAAGCTTGAAACAAGATACAAAGGCTTCTTTGTGGATTGGGCGCAGAAAGGCTCTGCCACAGGCTATGACATTCAGTATTCCACCAGTGCAAACATGAGCGGTGCGGCTTCCAAACACCTCACTGCCAACAAGCCAGATAACCTGACAATAAGTGGTCTGACAGCCGATAAGACCTACTACGTTCGTGTGCGTTCCTACACAAACGTTGGAAGCAAGACTTATTATGGTCCATGGTCTGACATAAAAAACATAAAGACCGCAAAATATGATATCACAAAAGCTTCCGTTTCTGGCATTTCCACCAAGGCATACACAGGCAAGGCTATCACGCAGAACATTACTGTGAAATACAACGGCACTGCCCTGAAAAACGGAACTGATTACACAATTTCCTACTCAAACAACAAAAAAATCGGCAAGGCAATTGTCAAGATAACAGGCAAAGGCAAATACGGTGGCATTATCACAAAGACCTTTACCATAAACCCTGCCAAGCAGGAGATACAAAAGCTTACGTCTAAATCCAAAGCATTTTTCGTGGATTGGGCGCAGAAAGGCTCTGCAACGGGCTATGAGATACAGTATGCAACTAACTCCAAGTTTACAAACGCAAAGAAAGTCACCATAAAAAACAACAAGACCGACAAGACCACAATTTCCAAACTTAGAGGCAACAAGAAATATTACGTTCGTGTCCGTTCCTACACGGCAGTGAACGGCACAAAATATTACGGTGCATGGTCGGTTTCAAAGAGCGTGACTACAAAAAAATAAAGAAAAAGTGATTATCCATAGCAAAATAGAGGTCTGGCTCAAACGTCAGACCTCTATTATTTTTTATTTGCACACAAAAACACCCCGTATCATAAGACACGGGGTGAAATTTTTGTTATCTATTCAGATATCCTAAACTTTGCAAAAATTACTTCTTCTGTGCAATAGCAGCCTGAGCAGCAGCAAGTCTTGCAATTGGAACTCTGAATGGTGAGCAAGATACATAGTCAAGACCGATCTTGTTGCAGAACTCAACAGATGTTGGGTCGCCGCCGTGCTCACCGCAGATACCGCAGTGGAGCTTTGGATTAACTGGCTTACCAAGTTCAAGGGCCATTTCCATAAGCTTGCCTACGCCGTTCTGGTCGAGCTTAGCAAATGGATCGTTCTCATAGATCTTTGCATCATAGTAAGCATTGAGGAACTTACCAGCGTCATCTCTTGAGAAACCGAATGTCATCTGTGTAAGGTCGTTTGTACCGAAGCAGAAGAAGTCAGCTTCCTTAGCGATCTCGTCAGCTGTAAGAGCAGCTCTTGGGATCTCGATCATTGTACCAACCTCGTACTCAAGGTCAGAACCAGCAGCCTTGATCTCAGCGTCAGCAGTCTCAACAACGAACTTCTTAACATACTTAAGCTCCTTGATATCATTTACCAGTGGGATCATGATCTCAGGCTTAACTGTCCAGTCTGGGTGATTCTTCTTAACGTTGATTGCAGCCTTGATAACAGCCTTTGTCTGCATCTTAGCGATCTCAGGATATGTTACTGCAAGACGGCAGCCACGGTGACCCATCATTGGGTTGAACTCGTGGAGTGAAGCGATGATAGCCTTGATAGTCTCAACAGGCTTGTTCTGTGCCTTAGCAAGAGCCTCAATATCAGCCTCTTCTGTTGGTACGAACTCGTGAAGTGGTGGGTCAAGGAATCTGATAGTAACAGGGTTACCCTCAAGTGCCTCATAAAGAGCCTCGAAGTCAGCCTGCTGCATTGGCTCGATCTTAGCAAGAGCAGCCTCTCTCTCTTCAACTGTGTCTGAGCAGATCATCTCTCTGAATGCAGCGATTCTCTCAGGATCAAAGAACATGTGCTCTGTACGGCAAAGACCGATACCCTCAGCACCCAGCTCTCTTGCCTTCTTAGCGTCAGCAGGAGTATCTGCGTTTGTTCTAACCTTCATTGTTCTGAACTTGTCAGCCCAGCCCATAATCCTGCCGAACTCGCCAGCGATTGTAGCGTCAACAGTTGGAATGATACCATCATAAATGTTACCTGTTGAACCGTCGATTGAAATATAGTCACCCTCGTGGAACTCCTTGCCTGCGAGTGTGAACTTCTTGTTAGCCTCGTCCATAACGATATCTGAGCAGCCAGATACGCAGCATGTACCCATACCACGAGCAACAACGGCAGCGTGTGATGTCATACCGCCACGAACTGTGAGGATACCCTGTGAAGCCTTCATACCTGTGATGTCCTCAGGTGATGTCTCAAGTCTTACGAGAACGACCTTCTCGCCTCTCTCGTTCCAAGCCTCAGCGTCATCAGCTGTGAATACGATCTTACCACAAGCAGCTCCTGGAGAAGCGCCAAGACCCTTGCCCATAGGAGTAGCAGCCTTGAGTGCCTTTGCGTCGAACTGTGGGTGAAGAAGTGTATCGAGGTTTCTTGGGTCGATCATTGCAACAGCCTCTTCCTCAGTTCTCATGCCCTCATCAACGAGGTCACAAGCGATCTTAAGAGCAGCCTGTGCAGTTCTCTTACCATTTCTTGTCTGCAGCATATAAAGCTTACCGTGCTCAACAGTGAACTCCATATCCTGCATATCTCTGTAGTGATCTTCAAGTGTCTTACAAACCTTGTTGAACTCAGCGAATGCCTCTGGGAACTTCTGCTCCATTTCAGAGATGTGCATTGGTGTACGAACACCAGCAACAACGTCCTCGCCCTGTGCGTTTGTAAGGAACTCACCGAACAGACCCTTAGCACCTGTAGCTGGGTCTCTTGTGAATGCAACACCTGTACCGCAGTCGTCACCCATGTTACCGAATGCCATGGACTGAACGTTTACTGCTGTACCCCATGAATAAGGGATATCGTTATCTCTTCTGTATACGTTAGCTCTTGGGTTATCCCATGAACGGAATACAGCCTTGATAGCGCCCATGAGCTGCTCCTTAGGATCAGTTGGGAAGTCAGAACCGATCTTAGACTTGTATTCTGCCTTGAACTGGTTAGCCAGTTCCTTAAGATCCTCAGCGTTCAGCTCAACGTCCTGCTTAACGCCCTTCTTAGCCTTCATTTCGTCGATAAGCTCTTCAAAATACTTCTTACCAACTTCCATAACTACGTCAGAATACATCTGAATGAATCTTCTGTAGCAGTCCCAAGCCCATCTTGGGTTACCAGACTGAGCAGCGATAGTCTCAACAACTTCTTCGTTAAGACCGAGGTTAAGGATTGTATCCATCATACCAGGCATTGATGCTCTAGCACCTGAACGTACAGAAACGAGGAGTGGGTTCTCCTTGTCACCGAACTTCTTGCCTGTGATCTCTTCCATCTTTACAATGTACTCGTTGATCTCTGCCATGATCTCAGGATTGATCTCACGGTTGTCCTCATAATACTGAGTACAAGCTTCCGTTGTGATCGTAAAGCCCTGAGGAACAGGGAGACCGATATTTGTCATCTCAGCAAGGTTAGCACCCTTACCGCCGAGAAGCTCTCTCATGTTGGCATTACCCTCAGAGAAAAGATAACAATACTTCTTTGCCATTGGTTTTTTACCTCCAAAAATTTTTTGAATTCCGAAGCGTGCGGACACAATTATCCCGTCGCCCACGGTTACATATATATTATAACAGATTTAAAGCCAAATTACCATAGGTTTTTCTCACTTTTATACATAAAATCTTATACAATATTTGCTCACTTTTTATGTGCAATATGACAGTTTTTAAATATCAACACATAAAAAAGCCCTGCTGAAATCAACAGGGCTGAAATGTCTATTTTGTCGGTGGAAGCAGCTGCCTCTGCAGAAAATACCTACTTATGTCCGATACCGCAGACAAACGGCAATTTATGATATGCCGTACATTTATAATGCGCTGAACGGGGTGCGCCACGCTTATCTCTAAGCCACCTATATCATACCATATCCGCAAGCATTTGTCAATAGCAAAATACAAATAAAAAGCCCTGCTGAAAAACAACAGGGCTGAAAAGTCTATTTCGTCGGCTGGAAGCCAAGATACCCAAGATACCTGTGACTTATGTCCGAACTCAGCAGACAAACTGTGATATATCAGGTCCTTCGACAGCTATATTATATCACATTACGGCTTATTTGTCAACCCTATACCACCTGGAAAAGATAAAATTTCAGATAATCCGTTTCAGGCACATTGAGAAGTATCGGGTGGTCAGGAGCTTGCTGTCTTGCTTCAATAAGCTTGAGCTGAACGCCTGCGTCCTTTGCAGCACTCATTACCATTTTCACAAACAGCCTGTTCTCCATAAAATGCGAACATGAGCAGGTGGCAAGATATCCGCCCCTTGGCAGAAGCCTCATTGCCCTGTAGTTTATCTCCTTGTATCCCCTCTCAGCGCTTCCAACTGTCTTTCTGCTCTTTGTGAAAGCGGGCGGGTCGAGGATTATCATGTCATAATCAGCCTTTTCTTCAAGAAGCTTCGGGAGCAGGTCGAAAACGTCTGCGCAAAGAAAATCCATTCTGTCAGTCAGACCGTTTCTCTCAGCATTCTCCCTGGCCGTATCAACAGCGAACTGTGAAACGTCCACTGCCGTAACGTGCCTTGCACCGCCCATTGCCGCATTAAGAGCAAACGAACCAGTGTGCGTAAAGCAGTCAAGGACCTTCTTGCCATTTGCTATCTTCGACACCGCAAGGCGGTTATATTTCTGGTCAAGGAAAAATCCAGTTTTCTGACCGTTCTCAACATCGACCTCATAGCGTATGCCATTCTCCGTTATCTCAGTGATATTTGACGGTGGCTCAGGGAGAAATTCAGCCCTATACCAGCCTTTGTACTGCTCCAGGCCCTCCAGCTTTCTGATAGAGACATCGTTACGCTCCATTATGCCCGAAACTTTAACTCCGTCCTTTTCAAGCTCTTCAACAAGAAGCCTGAATATCATATCCTTTATCATATCCATGCCGTAGGAAAGCACCTGCGAAACAAGTATATCTCCATACTTGTCGATAGTAAGCCCCGGCATGCCGTCAGCCTCACCAAAAATAAGCCTGCAAGCCGAAAAGTCGCCCCCCATAACAGTTTTTCTGTAATCTATAGCATAGCGGATACGTCTGCGGAAAAAGTTTTCCGAGAAATTTTCATTTGCGTTGTCAGATAAGATCCTTATCCTTATCTTGCTGTTAAGGCTGAGAAAACCAGTTCCAAGATAAGAGCCTTTTTCAGAGAAAACATCGCAAAGCTCGCCGTTTTTCAAGCCCTCAGGCTCGTTTCTCAGTTCGTCACAATACACCCATGGGTGACCGTTTTTCAGGGACATTTCCCCTTTTTTCGATATAGTGAACGCAGGATAGATTCTTTTGCTTTTCATTATTATACCTCACAATAATTTATACATTATCCACACAATATAAAACAGACCGTAGGGGACGACGCCCTCGGCGTCCCACCACTCCATGTTCTGTGTAAAAACATCAGCAACATTGCCTTAAAGTATAATTATAGCACAATTCTCTCTATTCTGCAATACATATGTATCGCCGCACCCGAAAATTTTCAGATGCGGCGTTATATGGGGGATTATAACATCAGCACTTTGTATTACAAAGCGCCAAAATGAAGAAAGCTTATTTGTCAGCAGGGTCAATAAACTCGATAGGATCTATCCACTGACCGTTCTTTTTCAAGCCAAAGTGCAGATGAGAAAGCTCTGCCGCTTCCGCCTGAGCAGTGTCGCCCACAGCACCTATGACCTCCCCTGCATTCACCTCGTCGCCCTCCTTGACGGACATTTCCTTTGACAGATTGTAGTAATGCCCTACAATGCCGTTTCCATGGTCGATAGTCATGCAGTTGCCCCACAGCGGGTCGTCCCATATCTTTGTAACAGTGCCCTTGTTCATCGCCTTGACAGGCTCGCCAAGGTCAGCTTTGATATCAACGCCATCATGGGTTTTCCAGTAGCCGAGAGTTTCCGACTTCACCAGCTCGCCATTAGAAAACGGCTCTAATATCTCACCGTTCACAGGCATAACATTTGGCTGCGTCTGAATGTCCACATCCGGTTTGGAGCTTTCGTCCTTTTTAACGTCCGTTTTCTTGTTATCAGCCTGCTTTGGCGCAGTGCTGTCAACGCTCGAAATAGTCAGATTGTCGGTGATATCCTCCATAGCCTTGTTATATGCAGCTATACCCGCACCGCCAAGAGCCAGCAGACACGCCGCAAGTGTAATGTAAACACCCTTCGCTCCCAGAGCCTTGCCTGCGTGTGAATTTCTGATACTGAATTTTTTCATACACACAAAACCTTTCTCCGATATGATTTCCGCAGCCACTGTTGCGCCCACGGCAGTCTTATGCTATCGGCGGCATAAGTCCTCTGGCATTATTTTTGACATATACGGGTAAAATATTCACAGCAAAATAAAAATACCGCACCAAAGTTTTCACCTAAGTGCGGTATTTCCTATTTCCGATCACATTTATGTAGGGGACGGCGCCCTCGATGCCCCGATGTCCTTGTATAGTTCCAATTATCCTTATCCGTTTTGTATATCTCTTATTCTATCATACTTATCTATCCTGCGACCTCTTTCTCGCAAACTTATACACAACTCCTGCGATACCAAGCACCGCCGCAACTCCTGCCAGACAAAGGCAGACTATAACATCATAGCGGCTGTTGTCAGCACCTTTCACCGAAAATATCTCAGACAGTTTCATGCCGTTCCACGCATTGCTCAGCACAGTCATTGCCGCTACCCATACCACAGATGCCGCAAAGCAAAGTGCACCCTTGAAAAAGCCGTTCGCCTTTAGATACCTTATAATAAGGAACACAGCCCACACCAATGTCACACAAGCCACCGTTGCAAGCATACCGTCACGAAGGTCTACCACGTCACCGTATTTCAGCGTACCAAAAACAACGCAGGCAAAAGTCAGTACCGAATCCGCCGCCATGCACACAAGACCCTTGCTGTTTCTCACATACTTTTCAAGCTGTTCACTTCTCAGCACAAAAGGCAAAAATACGATAGCCTCCCCAAGGAGCGTTCCAAGTACCGCCATAACAAACCAATCCCCGTGAGAATAAATGCACCCTGTGGCATAAAGGAGCATAAGCGAAACCGTCGCAGAACCTAATGTCCATAACGCCCTGTTTTTCTTCACAAGCACAGGCACATTGATGAAAGAAAACGTCAGCATCAGCGACGTGATAAGCACCATGAACCAACCTATACCGCCATGAGCCACATTATAAATAAAGCTCGGTATTATCGCTGCAAGATAGCCTATCCCAGTTATGATAGTGTACCCCCGAACAAAGCTTTTATAACTTCGCGCCATAAACTCAGCCTCTCTCTGCTGATTGTCCTCGCTCGCCGTGCAAAGCTCGTGCTCAGAAATGCCCAGCACCCTGCAAAGTCCCGATATCATCGTTATATCAGGATATGATACCCCTCTCTCCCACTTGCTCACTGCCGACTCAGTAACATAAAGCTCCTTAGCAAGGTCTTTTTGAGAAAGCCCCAGTTCTTTTCTTTTTGATTGAATGAATTTTCCAAGAGTAATTTTATCTTCCATAGCATATCACCTTTCAATTTGTTCGGAGTGCACTCTCTATGGTCAACATTATAGCCCACGGCTTTGAAAAAGTCAACAAAATCGAGCTGGACTGTCAGTCAAGCCGCCTATTTACGCACTTTGCAGCACTTCCGCCAACACGCAGGCATAAAAAATCGCCCTGCTAAAAAGCAAGGCGTTGTTGGAGCGGGTCAGAGGGATCGCACCTCCATCTCCTTTCAGGAAGAAAAGTATTCTGGTAATTGAAATAAACCCGCAAAAAATATGAAGTCCTTACTCATCGTAAGGACTTTTTTGGAGCGGATTACGAGGCTCGAACTCGCTACCTCCACCTTGG
>UMGR01019473.1_pt1 | contig 16443 bp, 17 predicted proteins | sample 1965321 | NCBI WGS metagenome assembly UMGR01 (sample SAMEA4836077, study PRJEB28245) | human gut metagenome | biome: gut microbiome; material: fecal sample | place: Denmark | collected 2008 | reverse complement strand
CTTCCGCTTTAAGAAACCCCGCCGTTTTCATCCGGCGGGGTTTAAAAAAGGAGTTCTTGACAGAACTCCTTTTTGACATCTAAAGCTTGGTTGAATACCATAAACTTTATATATTTGGCACAGCGCCCGGCAAATATCCCTGCGGCCGCTATTCGTGTAGATGCGGCATTTGCGCTTCTTCTGCCAGAGCGGCAATAAAATCATCAAGTTTGATAATTTCCTGCTTTTCAGAGCCCAGGCGGCGAACCGCAACGGTGCCGTTTTCTTTTTCTTTGGCGCCGACAACGGCAATAACCGGAATCTTTGCCAGAGAATGTTCACGAACCTTATAGTTGATTTTCTCGTTCCGCAAATCGGTTTTGGCATACAGGCCGGCTTTGCGCAGCTTGTCGGCAACTTCTTCGGCATAACCGTCAAACTCGCTGACAATCGGGCAGACCACAACCTGTTCCGGCGACAGCCACAGCGGCAGCTTGCCGGCATGGTTCTCAATCAAAATGCCGAGAAAACGTTCAATTGAACCGAACAAAGCGCGGTGCAGCATAACCGGCTGGTGTTTTTCACCGTCTTCGCCGATATATGAAATGTCAAAACGCTGCGGCAGGTTCATATCCATTTGTACGGTACCGCACTGCCATTCGCGGCCGATTGCATCACGCAGAATGAATTCCAGCTTCGGACCGTAAAAAGCGCCTTCGCCTTCATTGATTTCATAAGCATAACCATTGTGTTCCAGAGCATTGGCCAAAGCTTTTTCGGAAATGTCCCAGATCTCGTCGGAACCGATGCGGTAAATGCTGTCCGGTCGGGTTGAAAGATAAATTTTAACATCTTCAAAACCGAAGTCTTTGTAAATGTCCAAAATCAACTTGATGGTTTTAACACATTCTTCTTCCATTTGCTCCGGTGTGCAGAAAATATGAGCATCGTCCTGAGTAAATTCGCGAACACGCATCAGCCCCATCAGTGAGCCGGAAGCCTCGTAACGGTTGACCATGCCGAACTCGGCCACGCGCAACGGCAGGTCGCGGTAAGACTTAATGCCCTGTTTGTAAACCAGCAGGCCGCCCGGGCAGTTCATCGGCTTAACGCAGAATTGTTTGCCGTCTTCGGTCTTGCCGGAATAGTTATGAGCGCCGTACTTGTCCCAGTGGCCGGAAATCTCCCACAGCACACGATCCATAATCCGCGGCGTGGCAATTTCTATATAGCCGTTGTGCTCTTGCCGGTTGCGCATATATTCAATCAGCTTGCGGTAAATCTTATAGCCCTTGTCGTGCCAGAAAACCGCTCCCGGAGCATATTCCGGCTCAAAATGGAACAAATCCATTTCCTTGCCGAGTTTGCGGTGATCGCGCTTTTCGGCTTCTTCCAGCATTTCCAGATAGGCCTTAAGGTCTTTTTTGTCGGCCCAGGCCGTGGCATAAATACGTTGCAGCATTTCTTTGCTTGAATCGCCGCGCCAATAAGCGCCGGCAACTTTCATCAGCTTGAAAGCATCGCCGATTTTGCCGGTTGAGGGAACGTGAGGCCCGCGGCAAAGGTCGGTAAAGTCTCCCTGACGATACAGCGAGATAATCTCGCCTTCCGGCAGGTCACTGATGATTTCAGCTTTGTAATGTTCGCCTTTGTCGTTAAAAAATTTAATGGCATCTTCGCGGGGCATGACAACGCGCTCAAGCTTCTCGTCGCGTTTGACGATTTCATGCATCTTTGCCTCGATTTTTTCAAAATCTTCCGTCGTGAACGGCTCTTTGCGGGCAAAGTCATAATAAAAACCGTTTTCGATAGCCGGCCCGATGGTAACCTGAACGTCCGGCCACAGTTCTTTAACCGCCTGCGCCATAACGTGCGAACAGCTGTGGCGCAAGATGTGTAAACCCTCTTTATCCTTGCCGGTGATGATAGTCACGGTTGCGTCGGTAGTGATAGGAGTGCTTAAGTCTTGTGTTTTGCCGTTTACTGTAATAGCTAAAGCCGCCTTGGCCAAACCTGCACTAATCTTATTCGCGATGTCAAATCCGTTGACCCCGCTTTCCATCTCTAAAACACTTCCGTCAGGAAGTTTAATCGCAACCATGTTAAATTCCTTTGTTAATTTAGTTTATTATTTCTGCTGACGCCGGATTGCTCCGAGTCAACTTATTGATTATTGAGCAGTTCTTTATAAACTGCAACAGTTTTTTCGCACATAATGTCTTTGGTAAAGTTATCATGCACGTTTTTGATTCCCGCTTTGGCGATTTTTCTCACTTCGTCGGGAGACAAATCCAGCGCCCAGTCGATGGCTTCAGCCAAAGACGCCGGATTATTGCTGTAAAAAAACTTTCCGGTAACGCCGTCGGTAATCGTGTCCAGCGAACCGCCGATGTTTGAGGCTACCACGACTTTCCCCATCGCCTGCCCCTCAATTGAAATGCGGCCGAACGCCTCCGGCTCAATGGCCGTTGACAGAACCACGTTTGACACCATCATCAGCGCCGAAACGTCGGATGTTTGACCGTAGAAGGCAACCGACCCTTCCAGATGATATTTTTTAACCAGTTCGCGCAGATATTCGGAGTATTTGACCCGGCCCTGATCCGGCCCCACAATCAGACAGTAAAAATCTTTGTGTTTGAGCAAAGACAAAGCTTCAATCAGCAAATGCTGGCCTTTCCAGTTGGTCAGCCGGCCGATAAGCAGCAAAACGGGTTTGTCTTCCGGAATGTTATATTCTTTAACGGTTTTGATAATCCGCTCCTGCGAAACCGTATCCGGATTAAACTTTTCAATATCCACACAGCGGTGAACCAGCCGGATTTTTCCTTCGGCGATTTTATAGTTGCCGAGGATATGCTTTTTAATATGCTCGGAAATGGCAATAACCCGCTCCCCGTATGTCATAATGCGGTTATACAGCTTTTTAATGCCCCAGGGGCCGAGGCCGTAGGTTCCGTGAAAAGTCGTCATAAAATGAACGCCGGCGCGTTTGGCTGCCCAATAAGCGCTCCAGGCCGGCGCACGGGAACGGGCATGAACGATGTTAATGCCGTTGTCACGGATAAACTGTTCCAGCTTTTTGGCGTTAGCCCGCATTTTGAAAATATTTTTGCTTTTCAGCGGCAGGGTGAGATGCGGCACTTTGGCCTTTTCCAAATCATAAACCATACGTCCGCCTTGCGAGGCGACAAAATTTTTAATTCCGTGCTGCTGCATGTAAGTGGCGATTTCTACCGTGCCGCGCTCAACGCCGCCCATTTCCAGCTCCGGCAGAACTTGTAACACGACCGGAGAATTTTCTTTGCTATTTGACATTTTATTGCTACAATCCTCGAAAATGATAAATCAGGGAGTGCTCGTCAGATGACCGATTACACATTTAAGTTAAACTTTACAACGAAAATTGATTTCCGCCAAGCAAAAACACCAAAAACTAACAGCCTGACCGTGGTTTATATCCACGGGCTTTATTCTGACTGCTGGGGCCGCAAACCTGAAAACGTAATGGAGTGGTGTGCTGCCAACGGTGTGAACTTTTTTCGCTTTGAACTGGCCGGGCACGGTTCCGATTCGGCCCGCTATGAAGAAACGGACGTAAACATCTGGAAAGCGCAGCTGCTGGAAGTGATTGACGATATTGTCAAAACCGACGTTATTCTGGCCGGATCGTCGTTGGGTGGCTGGCTGAGTCTGTTGGTGGCCTTGGAACGCCCCGAAAAAGTCAAAGGTGTGCTGGGACTGGCTGCCGCACCCGATTTTACCGCAGATTTGGAAACTTATATTTTTACGCCGGAACAAAAGGAAAAATTATACGGTGAGGGGCGTCTGGAGTTTGTGAATGCTGATTTTACTTATGTTTTTACCAGAGCGTTGTTTGAAACCGGCCGGCAGAATATGCTGCTAAACCGGAGCTTGCCGATTAAATGTCCGGTTCATCTGATACAGGGACAAAAAGATGCCAGCCTTGACCCGAAAAAAGCGTTGAATATCGCCAAATGTTTGGAATCGTCGGAAGTCGTTGTCAAATTGCTGAAAGACAGCAACCATCGGCTGGGCAAAGACGAAGATTTGGCTGAAGCCCGCTATTCTCTTGAAGCTCTTGTTTCCCGCGCCGGAAAGTAGCCCTCCCGCCGTTAAATCGGGGCAGAAGACTGGTAGATAACGATAATTGCATCTGCCACGGTGTAGATGATTGGGATGAGCAGCAAGCTGAATGAAAAAAAACGGCTGCGTCTTAATTTTTTCAATCTGGTTGTTTGTGTGATATATACACAACTTAAAATAAAAGTCATAAAAAGTAAAGCCCATAATTCGAACAAACCGCAAAGTGCTCTTTGGATTATGTAAATTATGGGCTTTCCGTTAAGAGCTGCCAGCATTCTGAAAACTATCCTAAATATTGTCAGAAAATATTAAAAATAAAGATAACAAAGATAAAATATACAATAGGCAATACAGACAGAAAGAATGAAAAACACGGAAATCGATTTAATTTTTTTATTGAAAACAATAAAATAAAAAAACAAGCGGCAAGCGTCAGACAATGAAAACCCATATAAACTTCCCGGGCATGCTCAAAGCTGCTTTCCGCCAATATTTTGGCAGCTCCGCCGCTGTAATACACATAAAACGACCTGAGAAAGGCATATAAAATATAAATATTGGCTAAAAACAGAGGCGTAAATAAAACATATTTAATCGTTTTCATTATTTTTTTAATCTGGTTGTTTGTGTGATATATACACAACTTAAAATAAAAGTCATAAAAAGTAAAGCCCATAATTCGAACAAGCCGCAAAGTAATCTTTGGTTGTTGTGTCTCTTAAACGAGAGAATTCCGTCTTTCATCGGCCGATACTTGTAATCGCAATTAGGATAATTATTTAAAACCCTGAATTAAGCAAATAGTTTAGGGATTAAAACCATGCGTTATAAACAGGAAGCAGAGGAACAGGGGCATAGTTGGTTTTGGCCGGTAATTATCGTTATCGCGCTGATACTCATTTATTATCTCTATGAAAAACATGCCGGCAGTCTGCATTCCCAAACTCCGGAAAATGCAACCGAAACAACGCTGCGGGTTGAAGCGCTGAAACCGGGTGATGTGACATTGGACAAGAAATATATCGGCTATATTACACCGATTAACGAAGTGGCTGTTTTGCCTTATATTAACGGTTTTCTTGAAAAGGTCACGGTTTCCGGCGGTGAAGAAGTGAAAGCCGGGCAACCGTTGCTAATGATTAAACAGGGAGAATACAAGGCGCAGGTCGATGCCGCCGAAGCGCAGATTTTGCAGGCCCGGGCAGATTTTGCCAATGCCAAGGTCTATTATGAACGGGTAAAAAAGGTCGGCCCTAAAGCGATGTCGAAAACCGAATTTGACAATGCCAAGGCCAAATATCTGAGTGCTCAGGCTGCCGTAGCTCAGGCCCGTGCCAATTATAACCTGGCCAAAGTCAATTTTGACTATACCGAAATTAATGCGCCGATAGCCGGCATTGTCGGCGAAATGAGCCTGACCCCGGGCGATTATGTGTCTCCCGGCGGACAGCCGCTGTTCACGATAATTCAATATGATCCCATTCGTGTTGTCTTTTCGATTACCGACAAGGACTATCTTGAAGAGTTGAAAAGCGGTCCGCTTTTTGCCGAGGACAAAATCAAGCTCCGTCTGGCTGACGGAAAGATTTACAACGCTCTCGGTGATTATCAATATGCCGACAATAAGGTTGACCGCTCCACCAATTCCATTGCCGTTTATGCCGATTTCCCCAATGCGTCCAAAGCCCTGGTGGCAAATGCCTATGTTGACGTTCTGGTGGAAAAAAATTATCGCAACGTGGTTCTCGTTTCCAAAAAAATCGTTACCCTTGATGCCGACGGCGACTATGTTTATCTGGTTAACGGCAATAAGCTGCAGAAGAGCAAAGTGGTGATTCTCGGCGAAAAAGGCGGCGATTATGTTTTGCAGAACAACTTTAAAGCCGGGGACTATCTGGTGTTGGACAAGGTCAGCCCGCAGATTGCCTCCACTAAAATTAAAATCAATGTTGTCGGAAAAACGTCTGCCGGGGAGAAAGCCTGATGTTTTCGCAGTATTTTATTGATAAGCCGCGTTTCGCCGGCGTTATTTCGATTATTATGATTTTGCTCGGACTGTTGGCCATAGCTGTTTTGCCGGTTTCCCAATATCCGCAAATTACGCCGCCGCAGATTGTCGTTTCCACCACTTATCCCGGTGCCAGTGCGCAGGTTCTGGTCGATACGGTTGCCGTACCGATTGAAAATCAGATTAACGGCGTGGAGAATATGCTTTACATGTCTTCAACCTCTGATGACAACGGCAGCTACACGTTGACGATTACCTTTGACGTCGGAACCGACCCTGATATTGCTCAGGTTAAGGTACAGAACCGTTTGCAGCAGGTGATGTCACAGTTGCCGGCTTTGGTGGTGCAGGAAGGCGTTGACGTTAAAACCAGTATGTCCAACATCCTCGGTATGCTGGTTCTGCGTTCGCCGAACAATACTTATAACGATCTCTATCTAAGCAATTTTGCCTATACCAACATCAAAAATCCGATTTCCCGCATTAAAGGCATCGGCTCGGTTGACATTTACGGCCCGCAGTATTCCATGCGCGTCTGGCTCAACAGCGATAAAATTGCCGCCTTGGGCATTGACAGTACGACGATAGCCAATGCGATTTCTTCGCAAAACATTCAGGCTTCCATCGGGCAAATCGGCGCCGCGCCCAGCGGCAAAGATACGCCGATGGTGCTTTCGCTGACGGCCAAAGGGCTGCTGAACACGGTAGAAGATTTTGAAAACATTGTCGTGGCTACCTCAAAAGACGGCGGTATCGTTCGCTTAAAAGACGTTTCCCGTATCGAACTCGGGGCTGACAATTACAGCATGAACGCCCATTTTGACAACGCTCCGGCGGTGGTTATCGGTCTGAGCCAAACGCCGAATACCAACTCGCTGCAGATTATGAATGATGTTAAAAAGGAAATCGAAGCGCTGAGCAAAACTTTTCCCGGAGATATGGAACTGAAGGTTGCCTACGATTCGACGGATTATGTCCGCGCTTCGATTGCCAGCATTATTGAAACGCTGGTCATTACTTTTTCTCTGGTGGTTTTGGTAACCTACATCTTTCTCCAGAAAATGAAAACCACGCTGATTCCGCTGATAACCATACCGGTATCGCTGATTGCCACTTTTGCCGTTATTTATGTTTTGGGCTTTGATATTAATATTTTAACGTTGTTTGCCATGATTCTGGCTATCGGCCTGGTGGTGGACGATGCGATTATCGTGGTTGAGCGGGTGCAATATCTGATGGTCTATGAGAAAATGGACGCTCATGACGCTTCGGTTAAAGCCATGCAGCAGATTGCCAGCGCAATCATTGCCACAACTTTCGTCTTGCTTTCGATTTTTATTCCCGTGGGGCTGATGGCCGGTATTACCGGAAAGATATATCAGCAGTTTGCCGTTACGATTGCTACGGCGGTTGTCTTCTCTGCCTTTAACGCTCTGACGCTCAGCCCGTCGCTTTGCGCCATTTTCCTGCGGGGCGACAAACAGGAAAATCCGCACGGTTTTTTCAAATGGTTTGATGATGTTATAGACTGGTTTAAAGGGCATTATTTAAATGTGGTCGGCTATTTTTCGTCTTTTCTCGGCGTGACGGTTATCGTTACGCTGGCGACAATCGGTGTTATCGGTTTGTTGTTTGCCAACACCGCAACGTCATTTCTGCCGGAGGAGGATCAGGGAATTATATTTGCCAATGTCCAGCTTGAAGATACGGCGACCATTAATCAGACGAATGAACTTTTGGCGCAAATCAGCGAACAGTCCATGCAAATCAAAGGGGTCAAATACTTCATTTCGGTTGCCGGCTACTCGATATTGGGCGGCAGCGGCGAAAATGTGGCCTTGGGCGTTATCGGGCTGGACGAATGGTCGCAGCGCAAAAGCAAAAACCTGTCAATTGAAGCGATAACCGCGGCATTGCGCCGAAAATTTGCCGATAATGAACAGGCCGCAATTAACTTTTTTGCCCCTCCGTCAATTCCCGGCATCGGCAAAAGCGACGGTTTGTCGCTGGAATTGCTGTCAACCGACGGCAATGCTTCTCCTGCCGAACTTTACCGCTGGCTGGAAAAATATTTGGCCGCGTTGAACAAATCGCAGACGGTGGCCTATGCCTTCAGCACTTTTACTTCCGACACGCCGCACGTTTATCTTGATGTTGACCGGACCAAGCTTGAGGCTTATGATATAACGGTTTCCGACTTGTTCACCGCTCTTGCCAACAATCTCGGTTCGCGTTATATTAATAACATTACCTTAAGCGGCCAGGTAAATAAAGTTATCATTCAGGCGGACTTTCCTTATCGTCAGAATGTGGCCGATGTTGAAAACCTTTATGTCCGGTCCGGCAGCGGCGACTTAATCCGGTTGAAGAGTTTTGCCTCGGTACAAACCAGCATTTCGCCGAAAATTATTTATCGATACAATCAATATACCGACGCCTCCGTAACCGCTCAGGCCAAACCCGGAATCAGCACCGGCAGCGCCATTGCCGAAATCGCCGAGATTGCCGGCAAAATTCTGCCCAAAGATTATCAGATTTCCTGGACCGGGTTGAGCCTGCAGGAAGTGGAAGCCGCCGGATTGGCCACCTTTTTGATTATTCTCGCTTTGGTCTTTTGCTATTTGTTTCTGGTTGCACTGTATGAAAGCTGGATGCTGGCTTTTGCCGTTATGTTTTCTACGGTGTTTGCGATTCTCGGCGCGCTGGTCGGTTTGCACCTGATGGGGCAGTCGCTGAGTATTTATGCCCAGCTCGGTTTGATTATGCTGATTGGTCTGGCCGCCAAAAACGCCATTTTGATTGTCGAGTTTACCAAGGCTTACCGTGAGGAGGGAGAGTCTGTTCTTGAAGCCTCCAAAAAAGGGGCGGGCGAGCGGTTCCGCGCCGTGCTGATGACGGCAATGACCTTTATTCTCGGCGTTTTTCCGATGATTGTGGCAACCGGTGCCGGCGCTTCGTCACAGATTGCTATCGGCACTTCCGTTTTCTACGGTATGATTGCCGCCACTTTTATCGGTATTATTTTTATTCCGGCGCTGTTTGCCGTATTTGAAACGCTGAAGGAATGGGGAGGCCGCGGCAGAACTGAACCTCAGCCGGCGGAAACCGCATCGGCCGGAAGGAGGCGTAAAAATGCAAAATAAACATCTGTTTTCTCTGCTGGCTTTCACCATGCTGGCTTCCTGTACCGTCGGGCCGGATTATGAACGTCCGCAGTTCTATCCGGATGCTGAAGTGGCTAAAAATCTGAAACTGGAACAGGCCGAAGCGTCACCGGTCGGCCAGGACTGGTATAAACAGTTTAATGACCCGGCGTTGAACCGTTTGATTGAACGGGCCTGGGCGGCCAGTCCCAACGTCCGGATTGCCGTCCATAAGCTGCGGGAGGCACGTTACGGTCTGCTGCGCAGCAATGTCCAGTCTTTCCCGATGCTGGATATCAATGCCGGCTACAATTATGACAGAAGCAGCCGTGATATCGGTTTTTCGATAGACCGCGATTATTATCAGCTGGGAATGGATGCTTCATGGGAACTGGATATCTGGGGCGGTAACCGTCGGGCCGCTGAAGCTTCGCGGGCTTTGTTTGAGGCGGCCGGGGCCAATCTGGACAATGTCCGCCTGGTTATGGCGGCCGAAGTGGCCAATAACTATATCAGCCTGCGGACGGCACAGGAACAGTTGCGCGTAGCGCGTGAAAATCTGAAACTTCAGCAGGAAATCTATCAGCTGGTGCAGCAGAAATATGATGTCGGGCTGACGGATTTTATTGCACTGAATCAGGCGCAGTATGCCGTTGAAAGCACCAAAACCCTTATTCCGCAATTGGAAAGCGAAATCGAAGCCTATAAAAATGCCGTTGCCGTTTTGCTGGGCGTGCTGCCCGATGATTTGGCCGGGACGTTGGACAACACCGCGGATAATTTGGTGCGCCGCCGGCTTTCCTATAATCTGAAACAGCTTTACCGTCTGCGGGTGGACATCATCCGCAATCGACCCGATGTCCGCCTGGCCGAACAAAATCTGATTGCGCAAAACGCTGCCGTCGGCGAAGCGGTCGCTAACCTTTATCCCGATGTCAGCATTTCGGGGTTTGTCGGCTGGCAAAGCGGAAAAATTGCCGGCTTAATTAACGGTGACCACAGCACTTACAGCTATGCGCCGGCGTTAAAACTGCCGTTTTTCCATTGGAATCAGCTGATGAACACAGTCAACGAACAGAAAGAAGTTAAAGAACAATATGTTCTGAGCTATCAGAATGCCGTCCTGAGCGCCGTCAGCGAACTGCGCAATTCGGTTGTCTCCATCCGGCAGGAAAGACAGCGCAATCAGGCCTATCGCAAATCGGTCAAAAATATGCGCAATGTGTTAAAATATACGTTAAGCAAATATAAAAACGGCTTGATTGATTTTAATGATTTGCTGCAGGCCGAACAGGAACTTTTGAAAGCCCAGACCGAACTCCTGGCCAGCAACGGTTCAATCTATCAGTATCTGATAGCTTTTTACAAAGCGGCCGGCGGCGGTTTTAATTCCCGTTTTGCCGTTTGCGTCGATTGTGCAAAAACTTAATAGTCGTTGTTGTTGAACGGAACGTCCTGCAAAACGCGCTGCGGTTTGTAAACGTAAATGTTGGTTACCGACGGCAGATTATACGTCCGGTGCCAATAACCTTTGTCTTCCATGCATAAACGGTATTCTTTGGGGTCGGAATCCGCATCGTCGCGCAGCGAGTTGACAACGATCGGCATAGCGCCGGGATAAGGAATATAACTGGCCCAGATGCCTTTTTCCGCATGCCAGTCGGCTCGGATGTCCAGCTTGACTTCTTCCGAGTAAAACCAGGTGCGGAAATCGGGCAGACGGATATTTTCGGCTTTCCGCATGCATTCGGAATGGTCTCGGGCAAATTTCTCCACTCCGGTATTTTCTCTTTCCCAGTGATAAATAACCTGTCCTTCCCCGCGTGAAAACCATGAGCACGAACTCAGCAAAAGGCCGGAGAAGATGATTAGCGTCAGTTTTTTATTCATTTTAAAAGTCCAGGTTTGCATAATGTTTGGCCGGCAAAATGCCTTTAATGCTGTCACGCAGAATATCTTTGAAACTTGGGCGTGATTTGATTTTGGAATACCAGAGTTTGGCGTTCTTATAGCTTTCCCAGGGAACATCGCCCAGATAATCAATGACGGACAGATGCGCAGCAGCGGTAACGTCGGCCAAAGTAAAGGTCTCGCCGGCCAGATAATTGTTGCGTTCCGCCAGCCAGTCGATATATTCCAGATGAAAATTCAGATTGTTCAGTCCCACTTTAAGCACGCGGGAATCCGGTGCCAGCCCTTGGCCGAAACGCTTGTGAACCTTTTCAACAACCACATTGCGGTAAACTTCGCGATAAAATTTAACGTCAAACCATTCCGTCAGCCGGCGGACTTCGGCCCGGGCCTGAATTTCTGCCGGCAGCAGTTTGTAATCTTTGCTCACTTCCTCCAGAAACTCGCAAATGGCATAATTTCCTGAAATGACATTGCCGTCATAAACATATACCGGAAGTTCCCCCGCCGGATTTAATTTATAAACATCCTGCGACAGCCGCCAGGGTTCCTCCTCTTTCAGCACAAACAACATCCTTTTTTCGCTCATGGCGATTCGCACCTTGCGCGAAAAGGGAGATACCGGATGATGAATTAAAAGAACCATGGGTTTTACCTTGCAAAAATAAACAAATACTAAGATTGAGATAAGTTTAACAATAAGATTTTAAAGGTCAAGAGTTAAGCTCGCCGATCCGGTTTTATTTATTTTTTGACAAAGGCCGGAGGAACCACGCCGGCGTTCTCGCGTTCAATCCGCTGAATCGTTTCAATCAGATGCTGTTTCATCTCCTGTTCATACTGTTTGTTGCTCAGCATTTTGGTCAGTGTCGCATACAGCGATTTTCTGTGGCGCGATGTTTTGGAAACACCGATGAATAAAGGCATATCCCATAACGATTGTTTGGTAAAACTGACTTGGTTGCGAATGCCCAGGCGCGATGTTTGGACAATGCCGTAATAATAGCTGGTGAAAACGTAATCGATTTCTCCGGTGAACAGTTTTTTATAAAGCTCTTCCGAGTTGTCAATATATTCGACATTGTAATTTTTCATTGCCTTTGAAACATATCCGGCCAGATGTTCCCGGCTGTCCATGCCGCCTTTCAGCTTTTTGAGGTCGTCCATCTTTTTGACTTCGCCGATACGGTTGGGCAGCATAACCGCAGTCATCGGGTTGTTCAAAATCGACGGATAAACATATTCAATGCCGTTGTAAATGTCCGTATCGTAATAAATGCCCAAAATCAGGTCAATTTCGCCGCGCAGAATGTCCATCACCAAATCTTTGTAAGGCTTGTCAAGCACATAAGCCAGATCATAATGGTTGTCTTTGGCGTAATTTTCAATAAACTGGTCGTAAATGGTGTGCATTTTGGGAACGCTGTATTCGGCGGTTACCACTTCGCCGAACGGGGGATAGTCCAGAAAAGAAGTAACCCGCAGCCCCTTGCGCTGGTCATTCTTGTTGGATTGAACTTCCACCATTGCCGTCGCAGCGGAGGCCGTCAGGCAAAACAGCAGAAGCAGGGTGATTGATTTGATAAATTTAGCCATGGCCTGTCCCCTAACAAAATTTTAACAATATATTATAATATTATATATGGTCATATCGTCAGCTAACCATAAATTAACCAAATTATGTTAAAAAAGATTTTAGATTTTGTTTTTTTCGCAGGTAAAAATTATGGATGTATCACAAAAATATTCTAATGCCGAAATCTCATCAATGGGGCAGGTCGAGTTGGAAAGCCGGGCTTTCATCCGTGCCGCTTCATCGTTAAATTCTATCAAGGAACATTGGGATACCGAACAGGATCATTTAATGGAAGCGCTGGATAAAAACCGCCGCCTCTGGACAATTATTGCCAGCGCCATGAAAGAGGAAGACTGTCCTCAGCCGCCGGAAATCCGCAACAATATCCTTAACCTGGCCCTGTTTGTCTTCCGCCGGACGATTGATGTGATTTCCGAGCCAAAGCCGGAAAGCCTGAATATTTTGATCAGTATCAATATGAACATAGCCAAAGGCCTGGCCGAACATAATCCCGAAACGCAAACGTCCGCTCCGGAATGATTGACAGAAATGCAAAAAAAGCCGCTTTAAAGCGGCTTTTTTACGAGTGTCGATTATCAGATTGACTGCAAAGCGTAAATATCCTTAACCGTCCAGTTTCCGGACCGGTTGTTCAAAACATAGATGATATTGCCTTTGCAAAGGCCGAACCAGACGCCGTTGCAGTCGCTTTTGGTGTAAACTTCCACCGTGTGGGCGTCAATCGGTTTTAACTTGACGATTTGGAAACTGGCCTGAGTTGGACGCTGCAGACTCTCATCTTCCATAAATGTAAATTTGGGAAGCTTTTTCGGGTCGCATTCCGGAAGCTTGTGATTAATGGTGCATTTAAGCTGCAAATCGATTGCACAAACGACTTCGCTGCCTTTGTCGCATTTTCCCGGCAGATTCGCCGCATCGTAATGATAGGTGATTTCTTCAAACTTGATATCAAACTGGGGTTTGGCCACAATTTGTTCGCCGGCCTCCAGTGCCTGTTCCGTTGAAAGTTCCGAAACCTGAGGCTGTTCCTCTTTTTTGTCCGAGCAGGAACTGATGAGCAAGACGGCCCCCAGAGCAAACCAAAAATTTTTCATTTTCAAATCCTTGTCAGTAAATTTTAAGACAAATTATTTATATGTCATCAAAAGACGGCTGTCCAGAAAGATTTAAGGGCTTCACACCAAAAATTAAACCTTCGGCCATAAAAAAAGGAGGAAAACTTCCTCCTTTTTTTATGAACTTTCCGCATTTAGAATGAATATCTGATACCTGCGGTGTATTCCCACATATCGTCAAAATTGTCAATGTCGTTGAGGTTGACATAGCGAACCAAACCGCGGACGGAGAATTTGTCATCGATTTTGTATTGCAAGCCGCCGCCGAAACGATAGCCGATGCCATGGTCACGCTGATCTTTCGGAGCGTAAAAACCGCTGTAGTTTTTGTCAAAGGTATATTCGCCGATACCCATGGTTCCGACCAGAGAGAAAACCTGATCGCAGCCCAGCGGCAGATACCCCATCAAATCCAAACCGTAAGCCTGGAAAGAAGTTTGATTTTCAATGCCGTTAACATGTTTTTTGTCGTCATCGGAATACTGGTAGAAAACTTCGGTTCCAAAATATTTGTTATATTCGGTACCGACGTTAACCGAGGCGGAATTGTATTTCGGGCTCTGATGGTCGGCATCGGCGTCGGTATAGTTATAATCCAAACCGACATAAGGTTTGAAATCGGAAGCATTGGCATTGGCGCTGAAAGCCAGAGCGGAAACAGCCACCATTAAAGAAGAAACGGCATATTTCATAAAATTTCCTTTCACTGAGATTTAATGGGGATAATTATCCCCGATTTAACTATACCCCACTATATCGCATATTTCTGAAATGTGAAGTAAAAATATATTACCAATGTTACAAACTATAAATTAACCAAATTAATTTATCATTGTTAAGATTAACAAAAAGTGCTATAACTAATAGCTGACGGAGGTGGCAGAATGATAAAGAGTTCACAGGCCGGCCGGTCGATGATTGAAGTCATTGGCGTGTTGGCGATCCTCAGCGCCGTAACCATGGCGATAACCAAAATGGTCAACAGCGTGCACGATCGGTATTTAATCAGCAGGATTACGCAGCAAATCAGCGATTTGCGCAAGGGTATCAGCAACCGTTATGTCGCGAGCGGCACTTATGAAAATATTTCCGCGGAAGAGGTGATTGCCAGCAATGCCGGGCCGTCGGATATGTTTGACAAGGAAAATAAAAAATTAATTCACGCCTATGATTGGGATGTGCTTCTCAGCGGCACCAAAGATACCTATCAGATAACCTTTGAGCATCTTCCTCATCAGGCTTGTGTCGAACTCGCGCTGATGAACTGGCAGTTCGGCGGAAATTCGGATTTGTACAGCATTAAAATTAATCAGACCGAATTTAACTGGCCGCTGAATGCCGCCGGCGGCAAAGTTCTGCCGGTTGAAATAACCGATGCGACCACGGCCTGCATCCCGCCGCCGCCTAAAGATAATCCGGCAGCCGCTGTCGATCAAGAAGATAACGATATAACCTGGACTTTCCGTTAACTGAAAGGATGCCCGTGATTAAGATTAATGACGTCAACAAGGTAAATGATTTAAAAACCGCCAAAACGCCCAAGGCCTCCGGCGGGGAGAGCTTTTCCGTCTATCTGAAAGAAACGATGAAGCCGCAGGCTGCTCCCGTCGGTCCCGGCGGAGCAATCAGTGTGGCCGATGCGATTTTTGCCGCGCAAATGGTTGATGCCGATGAAGAAAAGGAAGTCCGCAAAAAACTTATCAAACGGGGACAGACCCTGTTGGAAAAGCTGGAGGAAATCCGTGACGGGCTGTTGATGGGATATATTTCGCGCGACCGGCTGATTGAAATTTCCCGCCTGGTCAAAGACAACCGCTATCAGTCTGAAGACCCGCGCCTGCAGGAGATTTTGGGCGAAATCGAACTCAGAGTCGAAGTCGAGTTGGCAAAATTGATGAAATAGGAGGAATAACCCGATTTTTTGCTTGCAGTTACTGATTGAAATTTGTATTTTGCTTGCTATATGAACCATTTATTAATTATCCAAGGAGATTAGGATATGGAAAGTGCTGTAATTCTTCCCCCCGATTATGTTCCCTCGTCGGACGAGGAATATATGAATGACTTGCAGGTCGAATATTTCCGCCAGAAACTGCTGGCCTGGAAGAAATCTTTGTTGAACCAGTCGCAGGACACGTTGGAAGATTTGCGCCAGGGCGGGCTTAACCAGCCGGACGACATCGACCGCGCTTCCATGGAAACCGACAAGGCTCTTGACCTGCGCACCAAAGACCGCGCCCGTAAATTGATCAGCAAAATCAACGATGCGCTGAAACGTATTGAAGACGGCACTTACGGCTACTGCGAAGAAACCGGAGAGCCGATCGGGCTTGAGCGCCTGGAAGCCCGCCCGGTTGCCACATTGTCGATTGAAGCCCAGGAACGCCACGAACGTATGGAAAAAACTTACGACGACGAAGCTTAGGCCGGTCTGATGACGGAAAAGAACTTTATTTTGGCCTCGGGGTCCGTTCCCCGGCGTCAGTTGCTGGAACAAATCGGCTATACGCCGAAACTAGTTGACCCTGCTGATATTGACGAAACAACCGGCAAATATGAAACACCGACCGCCTATGTCAAACG
>UMGR01025921.1_pt1 | contig 16548 bp, 16 predicted proteins | sample 1965321 | NCBI WGS metagenome assembly UMGR01 (sample SAMEA4836077, study PRJEB28245) | human gut metagenome | biome: gut microbiome; material: fecal sample | place: Denmark | collected 2008 | reverse complement strand
TTTAATCAAGTTGTCCGGGGTTCGAATCCCCGCACGCTCACTGTGAATATAACGCAAACTTAATGAGAATTAGGTATTGCGTTTTTATTTTCTTATGCGGATGTGGCGGAATTGGCAGACGCGCTAGACTTAGGATCTAGTGTCCCCGACGTGCAGGTTCAAGTCCTGTCATCCGCATTTTTATGCAAAACCTCAGAATAATAATTTCTGAGGTTTTTTGCGTTGACGAGCTTATAAAAAATATAGTATGATTACTAAAAATAGTAGAGAACAAAAGAATTGATAAAGGAGAGACATATGCAGAGAACGAAAAAGATAACCGCATTTGTACTTGCGATTGCTCTTTGCGTGGGGATGCTGCCGACACTTGGGGTGAATGCAAAAGCCGCGGACACGGGTAAACATATGGACGTATTATTTACACATGATACGCATTCGCATCTGAACAGTTTTTCTACGATCGTTGATGGAAAACAAGAAGAGGTCGGAGGATTTGCAAGGCTCAAGACTTTAATTGACGAGCAGAAAGAAAAAAATCCGGATACGCTCTATCTGGATGGTGGAGATTTTTCTATGGGAACGTTGATCCAGACGGTGTATGAGACAGAGGCGGCAGAGCTTCGTATGCTAGGCTATCTTGGATGTGATGTGACGACCTGGGGAAATCATGAGTTTGACTATCGTTCCAGTGGACTTGCTAATATGCTGAATACTGCAAAGGCTTCCGGTGAAAATGTTCCGTCACTGGTCGTTTGTAATGTGGACTGGAGCGCTATGGAAAAAGCGGGCTTAACGGAAGGACAGCAGCAGATTAAAGATGCATTTGAGAACTACGGTGTGAAAGATTATGTAATTGTACAGAAAGGTGATGTCAAAATAGCAGTTTTTGGTGTATTTGGTAAAGATTCGCTGGATTGCGCGCCAACATGCGAACTGCTTTTTGAAGATCCGATCGAGGCTTCTAAGAAGACGGTGGAAGAGATTAAGAAAAATGAGGACGTGGATATGATTGCCTGCGTATCTCATAGTGGTACCGTGGAAGATGAAGATAAATCTGAAGACGAGATTCTTGCGAAAAATGTGCCGGATATAGATTTGATTATCAGCGGACACACACATACACAATTAGATGAGCCGATTCAGCACGGAGATACTTATATTGTTTCCTGTGGAGAATATGGAAGAAATCTTGGAACGATTTCTATGACGCAGAAAGATGATGGACGCTGGGACGTGGATGCTTACGAGTTGATTCCGGTTACGGATGAGATAAAGGCGGATGCTGCAACACAGGAGCGGATTGATGAACTGATGAAGACGGTTGATACGAATTATCTGTCACATTTTGGATATACAAAAGATCAGATTCTTGCGGAAAATGATATTGAATTCAGCAGTGTGGACGATATGTATAATGAGCATGAGGAGCTGAATCTCGGAGACATCATGTCTGATGCATATGTGTATGCGGTGGAAAATTCCGAGTGCTACGACGGTGATCCGGTCGATGTGGCGGTTGTTCCGAGCGGAACAGTACGTGATACTTATACAAAAGGGGATGTCACGGTCGAACAGGTCTACAATTCATTTTCACTTGGAATTGGGAAGGATGGGCTGGCGGGTTATCCGCTGATCAGCGCTTATCTGACAGGAAAAGAATTGAAACTTGTGGCGGAAATTGATGCGTCTGTCTCAGATTTTATGACGATTGCCAGACTTTATTGTAGTGGTCTTAACTTTACATACAATCCGCATCGCATGATACTCAATAAAGTGACAGATTGCTATCTGATGAAAGCTCAGGGGGAAGGAAACAGAGAAGAGATAGAAGATGACAAGCTGTATCATGTGGTGACAGACCTATATACAGGGCAGATGCTCGGTGCTGTCATGGACACATCTTATGGACTGCTGTCTATTACGCCGAAGGACAAAGATGGAAATCCAATCGAAAACCTGGAAGATCAGGCAATTATGGAAGGCAATCAGGAGCTGAAAGCATGGGCTGCCATTGCCAGATATATGGAGTCCTTTGATGATACAGATGGTGATGGTATTGCAAATGTGTCGGAATATTATAATGAAAAACACGACCGCAAGGTTGTGGAAGACAGCTGGAATATTATTGATCTTGTAAAACACCCGAATAAATTTTCGGCTATCATAGCGGGCATTTTTGTACTTGTAATTGTGCTGATTATTTTGCTCATATTGCTGGTTAAAAAAATTGTGCGGAAGATAAAAAATAATTAAATGAAATAGATTTAAATGATAGACTAAACTAAGAAAAACCACCCTCTAAACTTTTGACGAGTTGGGTGGTTTTTCTATAATTACTTAACTAACGAAGTTTATAAAAGATACAGTTTTGAATCTTATCTTACTATAATTTTCCTGACCACACAGCTTACTACTCCTGCAATGCACAGCGGCAGTAGTGTGGCTTTCAGACCACCGTAAATGGACAGTCCGCCTTGTACACCGGTAAGCCAGCTTGGAGAACTTGGAATCAGGTGACTGAACATGGCGGCCAGATAGGAACCGGCGTAAATGATAACAAAGGACAAAAGCCCGCGTCCGGTATCCAGACGATTGTTGTGTCTGCTTCTGGCGCGTGTACGGCTGGCAGCCCAGAAGAAGTTGAGCAGTTCATAACCGACCAGCACAGCTCCGACAGCCAGGTATGCAATCAGTATGGTATCTTTCGTCTGTCCGAGTAACAGGATTTTTCCATAAGAACCGGCGTTACTTAAAAATGCTTTCAACAATGTCAGAATGATGAGAGCGATTAAAATCAGTGTGGCTGCCCGGAGAATGGTTCCGACTAATTTTTTAGTCGCGTTAATGCCGGTCTTAGCAATATTTGCAACCGGTTTTCCTACATTGGGCAGTCCGCGACGCTTTTTCTTCTTGGATTTTTTGGAATCCGGATCCTGTTTGTCGTTGCGCTTTTTCTTTTTTGAATCTCTGCCGTTGCTGTTATAGTCATCATCATCATAATCATAATCGTCATCATAATCATTGCCGTCATCATCATCATAATCATCATAATAGTCGCCATCATAACCGTCATAATCGTCGTAATCATCGTTATTATCAGAACTATCTTCACTCAAATAGCTCCCAAGATCCTCCAGATCTTCATATACAACTTCGAAATCATCATCGAAGTAATTATCAAATTCATTTGTCTGTTTCTTTTTGTTTCCCATAATCACTTATACCTCCCTGTGAGCAACTCATATTTTATAATGAATGCAAAAAGGACTCAAGAGATGTCACACAATCTTCACGAAACTGTAAGAAAATCTTCAGAAATGTGGAAAATGAGTGAGGACAGGGCATTGATTTTGGAAAAATTGTGTTATAATATGAATACCTGTGGATAAGTGCAATATGTATGCACTCAAGAAGGTGGAATCTTACAGATTTAAAAGTAGTAGGTTGAATTGGAGGTAATGGTATGGAATATGAAGGTAGAATTTGTCGTGCGCCAATGGAACGTGCATCTTACATGCTGCCGGTCATGGTCGGCTGCTCTTATAATAAATGTAAATTCTGTAATCTGTTCAGAGATTTAAAATATCGTGAGCTGCCGCTTGAGCAGGTCGAAGAGGAACTGCAAAGAGTGAAGAATCTGGGAGGAAATCCAAGAAAGATATTTCTTGGAGATGGTAATGCATTTGGACTGAAAATGGATCGACTGCGTGCGATACTTGATTTGATCGATAAATATTTTCCGGATTGTCAGATGATCAACATGGATGCGACTGTAACAAGTATCCGACTGAAAAGTGATGAGGAACTTCAGGAATTATATGACCGCAAGGTGAGACATTTATATCTGGGGATTGAAAGTGGTCTGGATGATGTGTTGAAGTTTATGAGAAAAGAGCATACCCAGGATCAGGCGTATAAAGAAATCGCAAGAATCCAAAGAGTCGGATTGATTTTTGATGCACATGTTATGTCTGGTGTTGCCGGTAAAGGCAGAGGCCAGGAAAATGCAGTTGCTCTGGCAGAGTTCCTGAACAAGACGCAGCCGGATCGTATTGTTAACTTCTCTTTATTTCTTCATAATCAGGTTGCACTTTATGAAGATATCAAATCCGGAGCATTTATTCCGGCAGATGAAGTGGAAAATATGGAAGAAGAGCGTACATTGATTGGGCTTCTGAAAGAAGGACCGGACGGACATCAAATGCTTTATGATGGATTTAATGACTTCCTGGAACTTCGTGTGAAAGGGAAAGTTCCGAAAGATGCACCACGTATGATCGAGAAGCTGACAGAGGCGATTGAAAAATATAAAGACGAGCCGCCGATTTATGCCTATGTAAGAGGTGACTGTCCGGATCTGTCTATGTGTGACGGTGGGCGTTGGCTGTGGGAGATGGATGACAGTAAGCTGGCACGGTATAATGAAAAGGAAAAGAAACTGAGCTGATGAATACAAGAGTAAAAGGATTCATATACTTATTGCTGTCCGCAGTCTACTTTGGTTTTATGCCATTGCTTGTGAAAGTGATCTGCGCGGATGGAAGCACGATAGTGGGAGCATTATTTTTAAGGTTTGCCTTGGCAATCATTCCGCTGTACATTTACCTGAAAGTGCGGAAAGTTCCGATGGAGCTATCTGTGGAGGAAGGAAAAAAGATTTTGTGTGTGACGGTGTTTGGCTATGGCATCACAGCGCTTCTTTTGTACAGTGCGTACAATTATATGCCGTCAGGTATGGCGACGGTCATTCATTTTGGATATCCGGTTTTTGTGTTGCTTGGCAGTCTGATTTTCCTACGAAGACGTGTGCCTAAGCTGAAAATTGTGTGTGTTGGTCTGTGCATGATTGGTATTTTCCTGTCCTATGCAGGAAGCGGCGGTGAGGCAAAGCCGATGGGATTTGTTTTTGCGCTTATATCCGGAATGACGTATGCATTTTACATATTATATCTGGAAGTAGGCGGGCTGCAGGATATCCCTGCTATGAAGATGATATTTTATATGAATATTGTTGGCTCCATTATGGTATTTTTGATTGGAAAAGTATCGGGAAGTTTTGTACTTCATATGAATATAAACGCATGGATCGCGGCATTTGTTCTGTCCCTTGGCGCAGCATTTATCGGAGTGGGATTTTTTCAGTATGGCGTACAGTATGTGGGAGCCCAGGATGCGGCAATTTTAAGTACATTTGAACCGGTGACCAGTATGATCGTGGGGATTTTAGTCCTGCATGAGAGTGCAAGTCTTTCGTCGATGGCAGGCTGTATACTGATTCTTATATCCGTGACGGCAACTGCGTTCGCTAAGTCATGATAGATTTTTTGAATAGTGATAGAGAAAAAAGAACGAAAAGTATTAGAATAAGCATGCTTTTCGTTCTTTTTTTTGTTGGCAGCGTTTGCTATTAAGGGAAAAATGTGGATTTATTGACAATAAAAATATATAAAGACATTACTATTTAAATAATCAATTGGACAAATAGCAGATTGCACGTTACACTATTCCCGGAGTTAAAAATGTTTTGAGTGTACAGGCTCAAATACACAAATTTTGCTGGGAGAATGAGAGGAACAAAAGCATGTTAAAATCTTATCAGAGGTAGGCTTAATAGTGGCCACACAGGTAGTATCATATTGCCACTATTTTGAGAACAGGGGAATTCTCCTGGATAAATACAGGTGTTACTATCGACCTCACATCGATATTGACATTGATACATTTTGTAAAAGCGTGCTGTCGCCAGGCACGCTTTTTTCGTATCTAAAATTGATGATATCAGTGCTGAGAACGAAGTAATCAGCAGTTCGACTTGATTTAAGCTTCTTCCTCTGCCTGTTTTACGACTTCGTCGATGTCCAGTGACAGGCTTCCGTCCTGGAACTGGAAGCAAGGAACGCCGACCCAGTGGTTTTCCTTTACTTCATCAAAGATCGGGTTTGTGTCGCGGAGTGTGAGGAAACGTTTCAGATATCCGATATTGTCGGAAAATTCCATATACAGATACTGGATTCCTTTCTCTTTTAAAATTTCTTCTGCCTCGACGCAGTCCGGGCATGCTTTTGTTCCATACATTACAACTTTCATGTGTAACTCCTTCCTTTTAAAAAATTTTCTGTTTGCTATACAGGTTTGCAAAATAATAAAGTGCTAAGTGTACTGCTTGCTTTGTGCGGTCTGAATTCATGTGTGTTTAAACTGGCTTTAGATTCATCGGACTTGAGCCAGACTATCTAAATTGCTTGTGAATCTGGAGTCTGTCGTGAATTAGTTTGCTTCGTAAGCTTCCTGTAAAGCACGGCGCAGCTTCGTGTACTGGCTGTCCGCATCTTTTGCTCCGAGAAATGTCTCGGTAACAAGTCCGTCTTTTCCGACTATAACTGTATAAGGGATACCGGCACTCGGATAAAGATTACTGATATTGCTTTCGGTGTCGCAGGCAACCGGAAATGAATAATTTTTTGCCTCGATAAATGTATCAATAGTATCTTCATCTTCGCCTACATTTACTCCGACAATTACAATCTGGTCACCATACTCTTCATAAAGCTTCTCGATGGCGGGCATTTCCTTGACGCAGTTGCTGCACCAGGTTGCCCAGAAGTTCAAAAGAATGACCTGTCCTTTCTTATCGGAGAGGGTAAAAGTTTCGCCGTTATTCAACTTGGCGGTAAAATCCGGTGCTTCACTTCCAATTGCCATCTCTTGGTGAAGAGCAGAACTTCGTTTCCCGCTTTTCTTTCCGGAAGATGTATCGTTGGTCTGACCGCCTAAGCAGCCAATCAGGACAAAGACAGAGAAAAAACACAGACAAAAACAGAACAGTGGTTTATAAATTTTTTTGAAAAATTTAAACATGTTTCGTGTCTGCCTCCTGTGATTTTGCTGAAAATATATTGTAGTTTCGTACAAATGAAGTATACAACATTTTCACCGAAATATACAAGACATACAAAGGGAAAGCTTTATTGAAAAAAAGAATATATAGAGACGCTTTTATCAAAAATCTTTATTGGACAAATGAAGAACATCAGATGTATGATTATTCGGGATTTATATGTGACTGCCTGAAACAATATGACAGATGGAAGGCGGGGACATACATTTTTATAAGGAAATAGAATTCCTTATCAGTAACTATAAGTATTTCTAATCTAAAGGAGAAGAAAAAGGAGGTTTTTCAAAATGGATGCACTTTTAAGTGTAAACTGGATAGCTCTTCTTGTACTTATGATCGCTCTGCTTTCTTTTAAAGCACTGAACTGGATCGCGTACAGAGTGAACTGGACAGTTGTAATTCTGATCAGTATGGTCATTGGTGCTGTCATTGGGGTAGTATTTGCTTCAGAGGGGAACACATACCTTGTGTGGCTGAATTTAATTGGACAGGCTTATGTAAAACTGATCAAAGCTTTGGTAGCACCGGTAATTTTAGTATCGGTTATTTCAGGACTGATTTCTCTGAACGATAAAGAGAAGATGAAAAAAATCGGAACGAAATCAGTATTCTGGCTTCTTATAACATCTGTGACAGCCATTGTTGTTACACTTGTTGTCGGAGCAGTGACAAACATCGGTAAAGGAGCAGGAGCAGTGTTTGCAGATATTTCAAGTGTCACAGATGCGACTCTGAGCGCTTACCAGGAGATGGAGACATCTTTTGATACCATTCTTCTGAATCTAGTTCCAAGCAATATCGCAGCAGATCTTGCAGCAGATAATATTGTTGCGATCATCATTATTGCGGTTGCAGTTGCAGTTGCTTATGTAAGCATTTCTTCAGAAGAGGGAGAAGATAAAGTTCTTGTGATCAAGAAACTGATTGAGGCAGTTAAAAAGGTCATTTTCAACATTCTTGCATATGTGATTGATCTTACACCATACGCAGTGCTTTGCCTGACAGCATGCTCTGCAAGTCAGCTCTTAAGCGACAAAGAGGCGCTGGTACAGCTTGTACTTCTTGTTGTGATGGTATTTGCTGCATGTCTTATCCAGTCATATGTTGTCAATGCGGTAATCTTGAAATCATTTGCCAAGGTTAATCCGCTGAAGTTCTTTAAGAAGACATTTGACGCACAGGCAACAGCATTTACAACAACAAGTAGTGTTGGAACAATGCCAATCACAATCGACAGACTGATCCGTAAAGTTGGTGTTGATGAGGAGGTCGCAAACTTTACAGCACCTCTTGGAACAACAATCGGTATGGCAGGATGTACATGTGTATGGCCAATTCTTCTTGCAATGTTTTACCTTAATGCAACAGGACAGAGCTGGGGAGTAAGCCAGTACCTTGTTATGTGCTTTATGTGTCTGGTACTTTCCCTTGGAAGCGCCGGAATGCCGGGAGTTGGAGTTATCACAGCAGTATCTCTGTTCAGCGCAGTGAATCTGCCGATCGCAGCAGTTGTACTTTTGATTCCGATCAACAACATTACAGACATGGTACGTACTCTTACAAATGTTACAGATGCCAGCGTATGTGCAGCAGTTGTAGCTCGTCAGAACGGACTTTTGAATGACGAAGTATTTGCAAAAGAGGACGAGAAATTAGAGAAAGGAGAGGCGTAAATCATGAAAAAATCAACCATCGCATTAATCGTAGCTGCAGTTGTATGTCTTGGCCTCTCAGCATTCTCAGCAAAAGCTTCTGTTACAAGAACGAACGAAGCTATTGAAGAAATTGGAGAGGTTACTTACTCCGGAGATTGCAAGGCAAAGATCGACCGTGCAGTGGAGTACTACAATGCACTCGACAAAAACCTGGACCTGCAGGAAAAAGTGAATAAAGAAGATATGAAAAATTTCGATGCTGCTAAAATTGAGTATGCACGTCTGGCAATCAAAGCTGCCAGTGTTGCAGATGCAAGAAAAGTACCGGAAGGATATACTTCTGATGATATTAAGAAATTTGTAACAGAGGCACGCGAAGTCGTAGACAGCTATCTGAGTGCTGACCAGACAAGTATGGTACCAAACTACGCAGACCTCACAGAACTGGAAAAGGAATATACTTCAACAGGTGGATCAGGTGGATCTGATGAAGAAGTATCCGTTCCGATGTGCTAGGAAGACAGAGAGGAGATTTAATGATGAAAAGAAAAATGATCTCGGCTGTTCTTGCTGCGGTAATGACAGTCGGAATGATAACAGGATGTGGAAGCAGCCAGACAACAACAGAAAACAAAGCTGACAAGGCTGATAAGCTTGAGAGCCAGACAGACCTTTCTTCTACAGATTATGATTTTGAAAAAGAATATGCATATGGAGATTTTAATGCACATTCAAGAGCTGACGAAGATCGTCAGGACGGAATCGATACATTTGAAGACAAAGATATCGTATTCCAGGATATTACGTACGATCAACTTATCGACATTCTTGGCAGTGAAGGAAACTACATGATTCAGCTTAGCGGATCATGGTGCCACAACAGCCGAGCAATGAGCCCGTTTATCAACAAATATGCAAAAGAGTACGGTATTGATACAGTATACTCTTATGACTTTAACATCAACAATGGTGATGACGGATCTTTATTCGTTCGTATGTCTAATGAGAAGACAACACCTGGAACAAAGCTGAACTATATGTATGGTGAGATGGTTTCCAGATATCTGACAAACTTAGATGACTGGGTAGAGTATCCATCTACACATGCAACAGCACTTTCTTATACAAATGCAGATGGCAAAGAGGTTACGGTTGGAAGACTTCAGCAGCCAATCGTATTTGTATACAACAAGGATAACAAAGTAGATTACAGCAACTCCGGAAACGGAAGCACTTCATGCCCAATTATGTATGCATTTGAGAAAATGGTTGAGCGTGATTCAAAGGGAATCTACACAAAGAGATTCGATGATGACGGAAATCCGGTTCTTGATGAGAATGGTAACCAGATCCGTGATTATATTACGGATGAGTATGATGCAAGTGTAAAAGAGATGTTCGATTTTATCAAAAATAACAATATTGAACTTTCTACATATTCAAAAACAGATCATTTGCGCGATGTATTTAACAGCTATGGAAGCGAAATCTTCTCAGCAGACCAGCAGATCAATGTATATCCGGTAACATACAGACAACTGAAATGGCTTCTGAATGAAGACGGAAATGCAATGGTTATGATCGGTGGCGCCGGAGATGAGAAAACACGTGCTGTTATCTCAAGAGTGAATGACTATGCAGTAAAGAATAACGTCCGCGTATATCTTTATGATCCGCAGGTGGACGGAGATGTGACAACAGGACGTTGGGGATACAAGCAGTCTATGAATATTCTTGATGAAAATGCAATCGTGAACCTGATGTACACAGACCTTGTAAAGGGTGCACTTACAAACCTTGAAGTTGCACATTCTATGTCTGACGGTACAGCACTGATCCAGGAGCCATTCCTGTTCGCATTCAACAAAGATGCTAAGGACGCTGACGGATTTACAGCACCGATCAAAGCATGGGCTGAGCTGACATATACGCAGGATTCAGAGAAAAGATTCTACATTGGTAAAGAGGCTAATCAGAAATCCTGCGATAGCAGTATCGAGTCTGTATTTGCAGCTTATGCCGGAGAAGAGGCAGCAGAGTAAAATATTGCAAATGTGTCTGTTTTAAAGATGAGGATTTGAGAGTACACCTATAATAAGAATGGATATAAATTAAGAAGACAGTCGTTTTGCGTTGAGGCGCAGGATGGCTGTCTTCTTATTATATAATAGGAACTTACATTTCCTATTATACAAAAAACTCCAGCAGGATGCGTACTCGCGCGAATAAGAATTATGCCGTAAGCGGCCACGCTCAGTGCGAGAATGCAGTAAATGACGGAATGATATCGGCGAAATGCATATAGAGACGGAAAAATAAGCATTTTCTTTATAAAATTAGTAGAAAATGCAAGTTTATGTTGTAATTTCTTCAAATTTTGGTAAAATAGCATATAGCGAAAAAGATAACATAAAAAGCAGGAGGAATGCCGTATGAAACCGTATAGCAAGTTGACGAAAGAAGAGCTGAAAAAGTTAAAAGGCCAGTTAGAGAAACAATTCGAAGAAGTGAAAGCAAAAGGAATACATTTGGATATGTCCCGTGGTAAACCGTCAAAAGCACAGTTGGATCTGAGTAATGGTCTGATGGACGTGCTGAATGGGGACAGTGACCTGGTAAGCTCTGATGGAGTAGACTGCCGTAACTACGGTGTTCTGGATGGAATTACAGAGGCAAGAAAATTACTGGCAGATATGTCAGAAGTACCAGAGAGAAATATTCTGATCTACGGAAACTCCAGCCTGAATGTAATGTTCGATACAGTATCAAGAGCTATGACTCATGGTATCATGGGAAGCACACCATGGTGCAAATTAGATAAAGTAAAATTCTTATGTCCGGTTCCGGGATACGACAGACATTTTGCGATTACAGAGTATTTTGGAATTGAAATGATCAATGTACCGCTTCTTCCGACAGGTCCGGATATGGATATGGTAGAGAAATTGGTGGCAGAAGATCCTGCAATCAAAGGAATCTGGTGTGTACCGAAGTATTCTAACCCAACAGGAGTATCTTACTCTGACGAAACAGTCAGAAGATTTGCACACTTGAAACCGGCAGCAAAAGACTTCCGTATCTTCTGGGATAATGCATATTCAATCCATCATCTTTATGATGACAAGAGAGACGTTATCCTTGAACTGTTAAATGAATGTATCAAAGCAGGCAATCCGGATATGGTATTCAAATTTATTTCCACATCCAAGGTTTCTTTCCCTGGATCCGGAATTGCAGCACTTGCTGCATCCAGAGCGAATATCGAAGATGCGAAGAGCTTTATGAAGTTCCAGACAATCGGACATGACAAGCTCAACCAGCTCCGTCATGTAAGATTCTTTAAAGATATGCCGGGAATGTATGAGCATATGAGAAAACATGCTGCTATCCTTCGCCCGAAATTCGAAAAGGTTGAAGATGTTCTGGAGAAAGAAATTGGCGGACTTGGAATCGGAACATGGACAAAGCCACTCGGCGGATATTTTATTTCTTTCGATTCAATGGATGGCTGCGCAAAGGCAATTGTGGCAAAAGCAAAAGAAGCTGGTCTGATCATGACAGGTGCCGGAGCAACATTCCCATACGGAAAGGATCCAAAAGACAGCAATATCCGTATTGCACCGTCCTTCCCGACAGTTGAGGAACTTGCACAGGCAGCAGAAATCTTCGTACTCAGTGTAAAACTTGTCAGTGTAGAGAAACTGCTTGGAGCAAAATAAGATCTGAATTGTGGGCTTTAGTACCCGGACATTATTGAAATAAGAAGAAACAAAAATCCCTGTAAGATTGGAATAATCTTGCAGGGTTTTTTAATACAAACATGCATTATATTGTGAAAAATGGAGGTAGGAAATTATAAGCCGAATAAATCACTATGAATACCGGTGCGTGACAGTGTAAGCACAAGGACATCATTGTCATAGCGATAAACAAGAAGCCAGTCTGGTTGGATATGACATTCTCGATGTCCAACCCAGTCGCCAGATAGAGGGTGATCTTTGTGCTTAGGGGCTAAGACTTCGCCATTCGCTAACTTTGTCATGAATCAAGATTTGCAAAAAATTCATCTACATCGTGATAACCTTTGACAGTAGGATCTTTTGCAATCCTTTCTGCCTCAAGCATAGCCGAGACGGTTTCTTTGCTTGGAGTTCCTTCGGTAATTTTGAAAGGAATCCCTCTTTCACGTAAAGACTGACGTACAAAAATATTAAACGCAGTGCTCAGATTCATACCAAGTTCTTCATAAAGAGCTTCTGCCGCAGCTTTAAGATTGCTGTCCATGCGTATACTGATATTACAGGTTGATGATTTAGCCATGATATCACTCCTTTCATTTGATAAATATATTATATGCGAAATGCACGAAAATATCAATACAATGCACGAAAATATCAAGTTCTAAATAATGAATGAGGGTAAATGAAATTCGTGAGAGGCGATTTGAAAGTCTGGTTCGTAAATAAAAAATAGGATATTCAAGTTATAAAAGGGTTCGTAAATAAAAAAATAGGATATTCAAGTTATAAAAGGATTCCTATATAATGGAAGAAAGCTAATGCATATTGGTGGGATCTGACTTGGCGTAATCTGAAAAAAATCCTTGCATTTTATTCTCTGGTATGGTACACTATCCTAGCGAATGGAAGTAGGTCTTTTTTTTATGCCTAAAAATTAGGTAGCCTCGCAAGCTACCAAGCAACAAGTTAACAAAGAAATATAAAGCGAGGTGGAAGTTGTGCGTACAAGAATCACATTAGAATGTACAGAATGCAAGCAGCGTAACTACAACATGACTAAGGATAAGAAAACTCATCCTGAGCGCATGGAGACTAAGAAGTACTGTAAGTTCTGTAAGTCACACACATTGCATAAGGAGACAAAATAGTCGTAAAGGAGTGTGTACGTCATGAGTGAGAAATCTCAAAAGACTCAGAAGAAGAACTGGTTCAAAGGTCTTAACGTAGAGTTTAAGAAAATCATTTGGCCAGACAAGCAGACACTTGTAAAAGAGACGGCGGCAGTAGTTTCCGTATCCGTAGTGCTGGGAGCAATCATCGCATTAGTTGATTTCCTGGCTCAGTACGGATTTGACATTCTGGTCAATCTGGGCTAGACACTAACGAGCAGGAAAGGTGAGTTTATGTCAGAAGCAAAATGGTACGTAGTTCATACCTATTCCGGGTATGAGAACAAAGTAAAAGCCAACATTGATAAGTCGGTTGAGAACAGACATCTGGAGGATCAGATCCTTGAAGTCAGAGTTCCGCTGCAGGACGTTGTTGAACTTAAGAACGGAGTGCAGAAGGTATCTCAGAAGAAGATGTTTCCGGGATATGTATTGATTCATATGATTATGAATGATGATACCTGGTATGTTGTGCGTAACACAAGAGGTGTGACAGGATTTGTAGGTCCGGGATCTAAGCCGGTACCGCTTACAGATGCAGAGATGGCACCACTTGGAATTCAGCAGGACAACATCGTAGTAGACTTTGAAGTCGGTGACACCGTACAGGTTGTTGCCGGTGCGTGGGCAGATACAGTCGGAGTGATCCAGGCTATGAACGCGCAGAAGCAGAGTGTTACGATCAATGTTGAGCTGTTCGGTCGCGAAACACCGGTTGAAATTAGTTTCGCAGAAATTAAACGAGTGTAACGTAAATACGAAACGTGGGAGGGGCCGTATGGTTCCGCCATTACCACAAGGAGGTAATTGAAATGGCAAAAAAAGTAGAAGGTTATATTAAATTACAGATTCCTGCCGGCAAAGCAACTCCGGCACCACCGGTTGGACCAGCTCTTGGACAGCACGGTGTAAACATCGTTGAATTCACAAAGCAGTTCAACGCTAAGACAGCAGATCAGGGAGATATGATCATCCCTGTAGTTATCACAGTTTACAACGATAGAAGCTTTAGCTTCATCACAAAGACACCACCGGCAGCAGTTCTGATCAAGAAAGCATGCAACATCAAATCAGGATCTGGTGTTCCGAATAAGAATAAAGTTGCTACAATCACAAAAGCTCAGGTAGAGGAGATCGCTAAGACAAAGATGCCAGACCTGAACGCAGCAACTGTAGAGGCAGCTGCCAGCATGATCGCTGGAACATGCCGTTCTATGGGAGTAACTGTAGTAGACTAGTCCCTGGTTGTTCTTTAAGACGGGCGAGGCCAAGCGCGGTGTGCGCGCGGACGAACCTGACGAAAAGAATTTCCTTGATAATGATGAAACTGAAGTAAATGGATGTGGGAGGGTTATCCCGACATTACCACTAGGAGGTTATTTATAATGAAAAGAGGAAAGAAATACGTTGAGGCTGCAAAAGCTATCGACAGAGGAACACTCTATGATGTAGCAGACGCAGTAGCATTGGTTAAAAAAACTGCAGTAGCAAAATTTGATGAGACAATCGAGGCTCATATCAGAACAGGTTGTGACGGACGTCACGCTGACCAGCAGATTCGTGGAGCAGTTGTACTGCCACACGGAACAGGTAAAAAGGTTCGTATCCTTGTATTTGCTAAAGACGCTAAAGCTGAGGAAGCTAAAGCTGCTGGAGCAGATTTCGTAGGCGGAGACGAGCTCATTCCAAAGATCCAGAACGAGAACTGGTTCGAATTCGACGTAGTTGTAGCTACACCAGATATGATGGGTGTTGTTGGACGTCTCGGACGTGTACTTGGACCTAAAGGTCTCATGCCTAACCCGAAGGCTGGTACAGTAACAATGGACGTTACAAAAGCAATCCAGGATATCAAAGCTGGTAAGATTGAGTACAGACTCGACAAGACAAACATTATCCATGTACCAGTAGGTAAAGCTTCCTTTACCGAAGAGCAGCTTGCAGACAACTTCCAGACGCTGATCGATGCAATCAATAAAGCTAAACCGGCAGCATTAAAAGGACAGTACCTTAAGACTGTAACTCTTACATCTACAATGGGACCTGGTGTAAAGATCAACCCAATGAAGCTGGCATAAGCATTTCTGAATTCATACAGAAATATGGACTCCCCAGAAAGAGAAATCTTTCTGGGGAGTTTTTTTGGTGTGAAAAAATAACCAAAAAAATAGACACAAAAATAGAAGTAATGTCTGGAAAGGTATCGACAGATGAATTGTCAGAAGGTGCACTTGCAAACGGTGATGTTGCAAGAAATGATGGAAAAATTACATTGGAAGATGTAATGACGCTATTATATTATCTGAGTGGACGAATTACATCATTTGAATCGTAATATATGAGATAATGAATTTCGATAATATTTGATAAACTGAGAGAAAATGCGGGGCTGCCGGAGATAAAGATAGCTCTACATTTTGCTATACATTAAAAATAAAATACATTGAAAAAGAATATTGCACGTGATAAAATTTATCTAGGGAAACCAAAGCCAGGCGGCTACCCTTCTTTTGAGGAGGGATAAGACACCCTCCGGCCGAAAGAAAGGAGGGTCATTAAAAGTTAAAGATAAATTATAAAATCATATAAGTAGATATTGAGTTTTATAAGATATTAGACTAGAACATTATTGAAAGGAGTTGATACTTTGAGTAAATATTATTCTATACATGAATTTTCAAAAATTATAGGCGTATCTGCCCAGACATTACGAAATTGGGATGCCAATGGAAAACTTCATCCGCATCATACTACAGTAAGTGGCTATAGATATTATTCTGATGAGCAACTCAACCAGGTAATAAATGTAAAGCCTAAAAATCGCATTACAATTGGATATTGTCGCGTTTCCAGCCATAAACAAAAAGATGATTTGGAACGACAGATTGATAATGTTAAGACATATCTTTTGGCAAAAGGACAGCCGTTTGAGATAATAAGCGATATCGGTTCTGGGATTAATTATAAGAAAAAAGGACTTCAGGAATTGATTAGACGAATCTCTCAAAATCAAGTTGAAAAGGTTGTTGTTTTATATAAAGACAGGCTATTGCGATTTGGTTTTGAGTTGATAGAATATATCGCTT
>UMGR01030638.1_pt1 | contig 16848 bp, 15 predicted proteins | sample 1965321 | NCBI WGS metagenome assembly UMGR01 (sample SAMEA4836077, study PRJEB28245) | human gut metagenome | biome: gut microbiome; material: fecal sample | place: Denmark | collected 2008 | reverse complement strand
ATAAAGTCCACTTTTCATTGTCTCTCACCACCTGTCGCAAGCATTGTAAGTGTCGCTGAGATATTCTGATAGAACTGTTCATCTGTCTGTTCGCCTTTATATACCTGGTGGAAAACTTCTCCGTCTTTAATAAATAACACTCTCCCGGCCTTGCTCGCTGCTTTGACAGAATGTGTTACCATAAGGATCGTCTGTCCCGATTGATTGATCCGCTCAAATACCCCGAGCAATTCATCCGTTGATTTCGAATCGAGTGCCCCGGTCGGCTCATCCGCCAGGATCAGTCTCGGATCTGTGATCAGCGCTCTCGCCACTGCTGCACGCTGCTTCTGTCCTCCTGATACTTCATACGGATACTTCTCCAGAAGTCCTGCAATTCCAAGTTCTTTCACGATTGGCATCATCCTGACATTCATTTTCCTGTAATCAACTCCCTGCAGTACCAATGGCAGTAAGATATTGTCCTTTAGATTAAATGTATCCAAAAGATTGAAATCCTGAAATACAAACCCAAGATGATCTCTCCTGAACTTGGACAGATCCTTCTCACGGATTGCTGATAACGGTTTTCCATCCAGATAAACTTCCCCTTCAGTTGGTTTATCCAATGCTGCCAGCATATTCAGTAATGTCGTCTTCCCCGAGCCACTCTCTCCCATGATTGCTACATATTCGCCCTCTTCTACTGAGAATGTCACCTTAGAGAGTGCCTGTACCTGATTACCGCCAAAACGGGGACGGTATATTTTTTTCAAATTTTCTACTTCCAAAACTGTCATTTCTTACGACCTCCTCTTCTTTCTTTCAACATCCTCAGTATAGCAATACAGCCAGAATGCCGACATTGATTTCTGTGACATTCCAGCTGTCTGATGTGACAAATTTGTCACTTGTTTCTCTCTGTGTGATTTAGTGATTTACTCTGTTCTCAACGGATACTCTGCCAGATCTATTGTAAAACTGCTACCTTCCCCCAGCTTCGACACAACCGTGATCTGATGCCCAAGTTTCTTTGCCGCCATCTGACTCAGATACAGACCGATTCCCGTTGATTTCCGTTCCATTCTTCCATTATATCCCGTATATCCTTTTTCAAAGATTCTCGGCAGATCCTCCGGTGCAATCCCCATTCCGGTATCTGTAACTGTCAATTTCTTTTCTTCACTGACAATAATCGTCACAGTTCCTTTCAGTGTATATTTCACCGCATTGGACAACAGCTGTTCAATGATAAACGAAAGCCATTTCTCATCCGTCAAAACAATCTGATCTGTCCCTTCATAGATCAGACGGATTCTCCTTCGAATAAACTGTCCTGCATATTTACGGATCGATTTTCTTACAATTTCATCCAAAGGATACTGTGCGATTACCAGATCCTTCGTGCCACTGTCAAGACGCACATACCCAAGTGCCATCTCCACATACTGCTCCACCCGGAACAGTTCAGCTTTCAGATTCTGATTCGTCTCGGTATCTTCCTGCTGGAGTAATACATTCATCACAGCAATCGGTGCCTTGATCTGATGCACCCAGGTTGCATAATAGTCCTCCATATCCTGACCGGACTTCTCCCATCTGGCATGTTCTTTTCTTTGCTGTTGTTCTTCTTTTCTGATTAGCTCCTGATATCCTGACTCAATCCCATCTTGTGCGATTGGAAGCGAATCCTCATAAGGTCCTTCTCCTTGCAGCAAATGCTCCAGCTTCTGCCCGGTTTTCTTATACCGCAAATATCCACAGAGAAGAAAAAGTAATCCAAATGTCAGACACAACACTGTTGGATAAACCGCTACCTTCAGATTAATCTCTTCCAACACAAAAATCAGAAAAAAGATTCCCGCACACAGCAAACTCCACAGAAGCACAAATCGGATTCTTTTCAAATATTGTAAAAACATTTTTACTCCTTCTCGATGATATATCCACCGCCGACTTTCGTCTTGATAAAGCCTTCCATTCCCGCTTTTTCCAGCTTTTTCCGAAGTCTTCCGACATTGACTGTCAATGTATTTTCTTCGATATAATTGTCTGTCTCCCACAGCTTTGTCATTAGCGTGTCTCTGCTGACCACGCGTCCTTTATTCTCCATCAATGTCTGTAAGATACGAAATTCATTCTTTGTCAACTCAATTTTTTCTCCATTATAAGTCATTGTTGTATCATAGAGGTTCAGGATTGCTCCTCTATGTTCCAGCATCGGTACTTTTCCTGATAGATCATATGTTCTTCTCAGCAGAGCCTGAATCTTCGCTGTCAGTACACTTAAGTCAAACGGTTTTGCCACAAAGTCATCTCCGCCCATATTCATCGCCATGATAATATTCATATTATCCGCTGCTGAAGAGATAAAGATCACCGGCACGCTCGATATCTTACGGATCTCGCTGCACCAGTGGTATCCATTATAAAAAGGAAGCGTGATATCCAAAAGCACCAGATGTGGACCATACTCTGCAAATGTCTCAAGAACCTTTGCAAAATCTTCCACATAACGTGCTTCATTTCCCCACGCTTCCATCTCTTTTTTAATTGCCCCTGCCATCACAAGGTCATCTTCTATGATTAGGATCTTATACATTCTGCGGATTCCCCTTTCGCTCTTATCCACTACTATATACCATAGTATACAGTATTTCAAGAGCACACGGTCATACCGTATCCGGCGAGATAACCCGCTGGATATGGATTGCAAGAAATCCGATTTCTTCTTTTGCGACCGGCTGTTTCAGCTGTCTGGACATATAGTCACACACTCTCTTCGCCGCCTCTCCGGTCCTTGGGTAATTCTGAAAAATGAACTCATTAAAGTCTGCATTCGTCCCCTCACCCTTACGGGTTCTCAGAATCATATAATACATATGACTCATCAAACGTGTACATCCAAGTGAGCCGCTCTCCAGCTTCTGATCGAATTCCTGTTCAATCATGGCAATCCCTTCATTTACAATCCTGGTCGCATCCAACGTCTGGGATACTGCCTCATCAGAAAGGCCTGCATGGATATGTAGCGTAATGAATCCGACTTCATCCTCTGAGATTTCATATCCTGTCAGCTGCTGGATGATCTCCCGCCCTTTCAGGGCCACTTGATACTCCTCTCCAAACAACACACGGATATCCGGTGTAAATGGATTCGGAAGCTGGCGGTTCTCCTTCGCTCTCTTCGCTGCAAGCGCAATATGATCTGCCAACGGAAGCAACATCTCATGATTGATCTTCTGAAACACGTTCTCTGCTTCTTCAATGATCTTTCCTGTTGCCTCAATAAACTCCGGGCGGATTCCATTGACCGTTTTCAGAACAGACTCCTGCTTCCTTCTTGTGACAAGAGAATATACTTTGGCTCCGGGAAGTTTCTCGATCTGTTCTGTAGGTTTCTTTCCAAATCCCACACCGTTTCCGAGAAGGATCATCTCCTTCCCTGTCTCAACATGATATACAAGAATCCCATTATTATTCAGAACTTTAATGACTCGATACATCCCCCCGGAGCCTCTCTTTCTTTCTCTTAATTCAAGCTTACGATTTCTGCTGTCTTCTCAAGCTTCTCTACTTTTCCGCTCTTAGACATTCTGATCTCTTCACCTTCCTGAAGACTTGTAAATACAACCATACATTCATCGGATTTTGCATGCTCTTGGATATATTTTATATCAAAACCTATCAGTTTGTCACCCTTTTTTACTCGGTCTCCGTCATTTACAAAAGTTTCGAATCCTTTTCCATCCAGATTTACAGTATCCACGCCAATGTGAAGCAGATATTCGGTTCCGTCATCACTAGTCAGACCAACTGCATGTTTTGATGGGAAGATAAAAGATACAGTTGCATCTTCCGGCGCATAAGCCATTCCCTCTTCCGGGCGAACCAGATAACCGTCTCCCATCATTTTCCCTGCAAATGCTTCGTCACACGCTTCTTCGATCGGTGCTGCCACTCCTGTGAATGGAGAGCAAAGCTCTTTCTTTACAGTTCCGGCTGCAACAGTTTTGTTCTCATCTTTCTTCGCTTCATCTTTTGTTTCTGCACATTTATTCGTTTCTTCTGCGCTGTTTTTGTTTTCTTCCGGAAGATATTCCACATTCGGAGCTTTCTCCAGATAATCTTCCAGATTGGATTTAATCACAGAAACAGCCGGTCCGTAGATTACCTGGATTCCCTGTCCTTTTCTTACGATTCCGGATGGGGATGTCATTCTTAAGACATCTTCATTTACCAGTTCCGGCTTTACTACCGTACAACGAAGTCTTGTCGCACAGCAGTCTACATCAGAAATGTTTTTCTTTCCCCCAAGTCCTCTTGTGATCAGTGCGCTCTTCTGATCTTCCGGTGTCATTTCATTTTCAGAATCTGCATCATTTCCATCTACTTTTGCTTTATAATCAGCTTTTGTATACAGCTTCGTTTCCGCATCATCATCTTCTCTTCCCGGTGTCTTCAGATTCAGCTTCAGAATCAAAGTACGGAAGATGATATAATATAAGAAGAAATAAATAATTCCAACCGGGATGATTCTGATCCAGCTTGTCTTAGCATTTCCCTGAAGGATACCGAAAAGGAACAGGTCAATAAATCCACCGGAAAATGTAAGTCCTACTGCAATATTTAACATATGTGCGATCATATAAGCGGATCCGGCAAGGATCACCTGTACCACAAAAAGGATCGGTGCTACAAACAGGAATGAGAATTCCAGTGGCTCTGTGATTCCAGTCATCATACATGCAAGTGCTGCAGAAAGCAGAAGTCCGCCTGCCTGTTTCTTCTTCTCCGGTTTTGCACACTGATACATTGCAAGTGCCGCACCCGGAAGACCAAAGATCATGAAGATAAATTCACCGGAAAAATATCTTGTCGCATCCGCACTGAAATGTACTGTGGATGGATCTGCAAGCTGCGCAAAGAAGATGTTCTGACCGCCCTGTACCAGCTGTCCCGCAACTTCCATTGTTCCTCCAACCGCTGTCTGCCAGAATGGAAGATAGAATACATGGTGAAGTCCAAATGGAATCAACGCTCTCTTAATAATACCAAAGATCAATGTTCCAATATAGCCTGTTCCTGTTACAAGTCCGCCGAGTGCATAGATTCCATTCTGAACGGTTGGCCATACAAAATAGAGCACGATTCCGACAGCCACATAAGTCAATGTTGAAATAATCGGAACAAATCTTGATCCACTGAAGAATGACAGTGCATTCGGAAGCTGGATTTTGTAAAACTTATTATGAAGTGCTGCTACTCCAAGTCCAACGATAATACCGCCAAATACACCCATCTGTAATGTCTGGATTCCGCAGACACTTGTCACAGTTCCTTCCAGAACTCCGGCTCCAAGTGTTCCGTCTGCAAGAAGATCTCCACGGATCAGAAGCATGGCATTCATTGTTGCATTCATTACAAAGAAAGAGATCATTGCCGCAAGTGCCGCAACTTCCTTCTCTTTCTTTGCCATACCGATTGCTACACCGACAGCAAAAATGATTGGCAGGTTATCAAAAATAATACTTCCCGCTTTGCTCATAATTGTGAGCAGGGAATTCAGAATTGTCCCCTCGCCTAAAATTGCCTGAAGATGATATGTCTCAATCATCGTTGCATTTGTGAATGAACTTCCTACTCCAAGCAGAAGTCCTGCTACCGGAAGAATTGCGATTGGAAGCATAAAACTTCTTCCGATTCTCTGCAATACTCCAAAAATCTTGTCTTTCATCTGTAATCCTCCTCGTATAAAATTTCTCATAGAGTTAGCGCAACAAAAAAAGCATAAACTAATCCTCAATAACTAAATCCACCTTATCTGGTGAACTTATTAAGGATAGTTTATGCCTGCTTTACCAGTAACACTCTATCGTGCGCTTTTCTCTTTTAACCACGTATAGTATAACCATACTCACTTCCAACAGTCAATCTGTAATATTCAACAATATTTATCCTGTTTATTTGTTGAATATGTTACTTAGTGATTATTTTAGTAAATTAAAGTTTTTCTTTTGATTCAAATTAACTTCTCTTCATTTTACGCTTCTGGCTTTTGCTTATTTGCTTTTGTAATATCCAGACGTACATTCACACCAAATGGATTGATTGCAACTCCCTTTGCATCCGGGATCAGTATCTCCGGAATCTTATCCGCCGGGATTGCTGCTGTCTTCATCTTCTTGCCCTGTGCAAATCTGGTAAATTCTATCATATCTGTAAAGATCGGCTGATACAGACTTCCGTCCGGCTGTCTCAGAAGTGGAACCTGATTATCTTCCTGAACTCCTACGATAAAGGTTCCTTTCTTATAATGCGCCATCATCTCTTCCTGAAGTTCCTTCACATTCTCCGGCATCTCCGGTCCGATATTGCGGTGCATCTCCTGCATCAGATACATTGCTGTCAGATGAAGCTCCGGATTCTCGATCAGTTTCTTTCCTTCAGGCAGTTCTTCCTTATTCTTACGAACTACAAGCTGTTCCAGCTGAACCCTGACTTCCTCCTCTGTACCAACATTCACTGCCAGTGCATTCACGCCCATTGTATACAGGTTTGTAAAAAATCCAAGTCTGGCATTCTTTTCAATCTTGGCAATTCCTACATGATAACGATCTTCTGCAAGCGTCTTTGCCTTTTCCTTTGCAGACTCTTCCTGATAATAAACCAGAACCTCGTCATCAAATGTCTCTTCATCACAGAGGACAAACGGCATCTTCGTCACACCTGACATGATCACATAAATCTCTTCGAGATTTCGCAGATTCACCAATGCCTGCTTCATCTCTGTACTGACAATTACTTTATTCTCATCCATCTCTTTGTTTTCCTTTCTGGTTGCTTTTCTTTATATTAATGTGAGTGTCAAAAGTAAATTTTGCCACTCACTGATGTAACCGGATTGCTCCATTGCTATGCAATTCCCGCAATCCTCGAACACCTCAAACTCCCATAAAATGAGGTATAAATATGATACACCCTATGATCACAGCCATGATTGCCGTAAAAAGCACTGCACCAGCTGCCGTATCCTTCGCGATCTTAGCAAGTGGCTTTCTCTCCTCTGTCACAAGATCGACAACAGCTTCCACTGCCGTATTCACAAGTTCCAGTGAGATCACCATTCCAAAAAGGAGAAGACAGATACACCATTCCATCGGTGTTAATCCTACAAAGGTTCCAACTGCTGTTACAAGAATCACTGCAAGGCAATGAATCTTCATATTCCTCTCTTTTAAAATCCCTGTCCAGATTCCTTCAAAGGCATAGCCAAAGCTTTTGAATAAAGGCTGTTTTCGATTCTTCATTCGTAGTCTCCTTTCGGATTCGTATCATAGATCAAGCAACAAATCTAATATCTATGATACCACATCTGGCTCCTTATCAAAAGAGGTATTTTCCTATTATTATCAAAAGAATACTCGGATTTCGAAGCTCATATCCTTTTCACTTATTTACAAGCTTCAACCATACTCTTTACATATTCTGCAACATACGGCACGCAGTCTTTTCCGTATTTCTCACACAACTTAACGATTGCACTTCCAACGATCGCACCGTCTGCGCTCTGACACATCTTCGCCGCCTGCTCCGGAGTGGATACATTTTGCACGATTTCTTTCAGATACTCTCTTTTATATCGATAGGAAATATATGTTTTACAGCCGCAGTGTGCATCCTAAACGGAGCATTTTTTATATATTAGGAAAGCACTTTCCTAATATATAAAAAATCCTTGACAGAATATTCCTATTCTGTCAAGGACGGTAAATCTAAATCTTTTCCGCGAAATTGTCAAAAAATTTTCTCAATTTTCTTGTCTTTATTTTCTTTTTCTCTTCCATGCAAATCCGCCAACTCCTGCTCCGAGTGAGGAGAATGCAAGTCCTAATAAGCCAAGAACATTTGCCGGATCACCTGTCTTTGCGGCTTTTGATCCACTTGTTCCTTTGGAGGCTGATCCATCCGTAGTTGTTCCTGCCTTCTTTGTAACAGTCGGAGTTGCACTTCCATTCTGACTTCCCGCCTGATTTCCATTCTTTTCAAGTGCTTTGATTGCTGCATTCAACTCATCTGTTGCTTTATCAACTTTTTCCTGGCTTTCTTTTGCATTTAATGCGCTCTTAGCGTCTGTCAGTGCACTCTGCAATGCCTTCCAGCTGTCAACTGTGTAATCAGCTTCTTTCAGAGCTGCCGCATCACTGATTACTTTCTCAAGGGAAGAAGTATCAACTGCTGCCGGCTCTTCTATCTTAACAAGTGCTTCAACAGCTGCGTTGAGGTGGCTTACTGCCTCGTCTACAGTTGCCTGAGTTTTTGGATTTTTCAATTCATCTTTTGCTTCCTGAAGTTCCATCTGCATAGATGCCCAGCTTTCCGCTGTGTATTCAGCTTCTTTCAGGGCTTCTGCTTTTGCAATAGCTGCCTCAAGCTCTGTTGTTGTGATTGTTTTATCCTCAGATGCTTTTACAATGTTCTCCTCTGTTGCCTGGAATTTGTATGTCACGTCATTATATCCAAGTGCTGTCAGTGTAATAGTCCAATATCCTGTTCCATCCGTTCCTTCTGGAAGTGTACAACGAAGAGAATTTGTCAGTCCAAGCTGGATTCCCATTGCTTTGTGCATCCAGTTATCTGCTGCAAATTTTGTTCCATAAGTAGCTTTTGCATTTGTATATGTACTGTCATCTCCATAGTAAGTCCATGTAACAGTCTGGAGATTTGATCCAAGATCACCATAATTTCCTGTCAGATCAACTCTTAAGAATTCTCCATAAGATCCGCTTGCTTCTTTTACTGTCAGCCCTGCTTCCTCTGCTGTTGGTGCTGTCTTGAGTGCCTGATCTTTGATTCCAGACTCTGATCCATTATTCACTCTTGCAGAGAAACTGAAAGATCCATCCTCATTCTTTGTTGCTGTTTTCAGACCGTTTGTATTCTCTGTTACATTGGCAACCAGTCCTGTATAGCTTACCAGATTCTTTTCTGAATATCCTCCTGCAAGTTCACTTCCGTTTTCGATCACACGATAGCTTGCTTTCAGTGCATCCAGATCAGATGTTTTTACTTTCACCGGCACATATTTCAGTCCGAGTACATCATACTCTGTCATCTTTGTTGTTGCACCGGATTCTTCTGTGATTTCTCCTCTGTTAAATGTAATCTTGCTTCCGTCTGTCAGAACTGCAGTAGTTCCATCTGTCCAGTACTCTACTGCATACTCTTTTCCATTTTCCGCCTTGATTACTGCGTTGCACTGGAAAGAACCTCTGTGAAGTCCATGATTTACTGTAGCTCTTGTTACAGTATCGAATGCACCCTTGTCAGACTCTCCTTTTGAATCCTTTGCATCTGAAGAAGATGTATTTCCTGCTGCCTGCACATTTTCAGCAGCCCAGTACTCTGCCCAGCTAAGTCCTACATATGCGTAAGTATACTCGCTCTCCTGTGATAAAGTATAAGTGAATTCGTAATCCTTTGCATAGCCTGTTGCCTTTACTGAGATCTTAAATACATGTCCATTTTCTGCATTCTTAAACGGAGCTGCAGTTGTATCAATTGTTCCATCTTCTTTAATGATCTTCACTGCACGTTTTCCTGTTGCCGCATACTCTGTTCCGTCAACTGTTACAGATTCGATCTTCTTTACATAAGAAGTTACATCCTCTGCTGCATATCCTTCTGCTGCTACAAGTGCTGCACTTTCATTGTTAAATACAACTGGTACAGCTTCTGTTGTCAATTCAAAATCTGTCGTAAGATCCGCATATTTTCCAGATTTATCAAATACTTTCAGAGTATATTTGCCTATCTCAGCACCTTTTGTCTTATAAGTAAGTACCCCGTCTTTTACCTGAACATCCTCAAGACCTTCAACTGTATATTCTGCCTGATAATCACCAGGAAGTCCTTCTACAGTTACATTTACTTTTCCACTTTCAACATCTGCATTCTCTGCTGCGATAGTTCCATTGAATTTAACCGGCACATACTGATCTGCATCAATCTCATAGATTCCATTATCTGTGTAATATGTGATTTTATTGATTGTCTGACCCATCATCTTTTCATAATTTTTTGAGTCCAGTGTGTTTCCATGAGATGTTGTCACAAATCCTGTACTCCATGCCAGTTCTGTCTTTTTCCAGATATTTTCAAGATGACGAAGTCCGTAGTTGTCTCCTTCTTTTGTGCTGATCACAACTCCATATACTGTATTAACTGTTTTTGGGAGTCCATTTACATCTAATTCATAATCTCCATACTTTGTGTCTGTTGTGAAATCAATTGATGCATCACTCAACTTCTGTGCAGTTGCACCTTTCACTTCACTAAAGCTGAGGGAACCATCTGCATTTACTGTTGCTTCCTTATAATAGGAAGGAGTCTCACTTAAAATATAGTAAGAATAGCTTGCGCTCTCGAATAACGCATCTTTTCCATTATATTCTGTTGTTGTCTCTTTTCCTTTCATATTCACTGTAATAGAAAGCTTGCTGTCATCTGTGATCTGTGTATAGTTTTTCAGTACAGATGCATCACTAATCTTAACCGGATATGTAATACCTGTAATATCTGTTCCATCACTGTTTACATGATAAGATCCAGCTACAAGTGTTGATCTTGTTTTCGCTTTTGTAGCGGAGGATACACTGTCTGCTCCTGCTACCTGATCAGCTGCATAGAATTCAGAATATGGAATATTCATCAACACATACGTTTCTTTCGCAACTTCTGCCTTTTTCAATGCCTTCACTGCTGCATTCAACTCATCTGCCGCTGTGTCCACTGCACCCTGGGATTCCTTTGCTTTCAGAGCCGCCTTCGCTACAGTTAATTTTGTCTGCATTGCACTCCAGCTGTCTGCTGTATAATCAGATTCTGTCAGTTTCTCAGCCGCTGCGATTGCTGACTCCAGCTTTGCTGTGTCAATGGTAACTGTCTCCCCTGCTACCGGAGCTGACTGGATTGCTTCAAGTGCAGCTTTTTTAATTGCATCAGAAGTACGTGTTGCACCGGAAACTGTATCCCAGCTGTTAATTGTCTCTTCTGTAGCGGCCTGGCCTTCAAGCTTTGTTTTAAATCCTTTTGTTTTGGAATATGCTTTATTAAAGTAGGATGCATTTCCTTCGTCATATCCTTCTTTCGGTGTAACTGTGATCTCAGAGAATTTTCCATCCTCTACTTTCAAGCTTACTTCTACATCATATTCTTCCCACTCATCGTCACTGTCATCTTCTGTTCTGGTTACATGAGCCGTCTTTGTATAAGTTCCATCCTTTGCAGTCTGACTTCCTGTTGCCGCAAAGATGGTTGACGGGCAAAGTCCTACTACCATAGACATTGCCACTGCCATGGACATTGCCTTTACTTTCATTTCTTTGTTTTTCATAGAAACCTCCTTTTTAACTAAAATAGTTACATACAGATCCTGCCTGTCGCAGTTCTGCTTTCCTGCTTCCGCATGGAATATATTATCAAGTTAGTTTTTGCTAACCCGTAATCAAAAAGTATTATTATCTATACTGTCCTTACAGCTTCTTTCTTCACAACCGGTAAAATCTTTCCTGCGACAATTCCAATCACGAACCCTGTCACTGTTCCTGCCACAAGAAGAACCGGCAGATAATAAATCAGTTTCAGATTCTCCACCACTGCCATCGCAACAAGAATCTGTCCTATATTATGAAAGACGCCGCCAGTGATACTTACTCCTACAATGGAAATTCCATCCATCTTCTTTACAAGTACCATGGCAAGAAGGCTGACAACCGCCCCTGCCAGACTGTAAATGATCGACATTCCATTTCCAAAAAGAAATCCTGTCAGAAGCACACGCAGTACAGATACCGCCAGTACTTCCGGAATTTCCAGAAAATAAAGACCTGTTACAGTGACCAGATTAGCCACTCCAAGCTTCATCCCCGGCACTCCAAAATTAATTGGGATCAGGCTTTCCACATAACTAAAAATCATTGCCAGCGCAACAAGCATTGCCATGTTCGCAAGTTTTTTATTTCTATTCATACATTCTCCTTTACAGTCGAACAATTGATTTATTTAGAAATTGTATCCGGTAAATGTTCCTTTTCATTTTGAGAATCATCAGAATTCTCAACCTCTTCTATTTCCACAACCAGCTTGTGAGGCAGGCAGACAATTGTCTGTGTCCGGTTATTGATCTTTCCCTGCTCTTCGCAATATCCATCCGGACAGTCAGCCTCTTCCATATACGCTTTTCCATCCTTGATCCGGACACGGTTGTAAAAATCCCCTTCCTGCACTTCGATCACCTGGTCTTCATCCAAAGCATATCTTCCGTAAACTTCTCCAGCCACCTTGATCACAACCTGTTTTTCCTGATTTTCTTTTTGTCCGCTTTCCTTTGCCTGTACATACTGCATCAGATTCATCACAAGAAACAGTACACATGCCGCAAAGAGGATTCCGCCTCCTAAAAACAGATCTTTTTTCTTCATCTATTACACTCCTGCCCAGATCATAATTACAAGTAACAGAATTGCCCGAAGAATCGTAAACCAGAATTCATTTCCCTTCAGACCTTTGATTCCTGTATGGATATGCTTCTTTGGACAGGTATCAATACATTTCTGGCATTGGAAACAATCTCCCTCGACTTTGAGTGATCCGTCTTCCGGGAGTCCGATCCCGGATGGACATTTCTTCGTGCATCCACTACAGCCCTTGATACAATTTTCTCTGTCGCGGTGCAATGCAAAGAACGGAAGCACCGGAAGTAATGAGAATACTGCTCCCATCGGACACAGATTCCGACAGAAAAATCTTTCTTCCAGACACATCCCCACAATAATAAGAAGTAGTAATATCACTCCCGGCAAATATCCCTGCAAGCGAAGATTTCCTGCATGCAACATAGAAAAAACATCCCACGGGCTTGTCCCTTTTGCCTTTCCGTATACTCCCGCAAAACAAAGTACTGCGATTACGGTCAACACCAGATATTTCAAATAGCTTAACTTCTCTGTGATCTTTTCTGAAAGTAGCACCGGCTTTTTCTTTCTCTTCTTAAAGCACCAGATATAAAATGCATGAATTCCATCTCCAAGACTTCCGAATGCACATGCGAATCCACAGAAGAATCTTCCGAAAAGAATCGTATACGCGCAAAGAACAACCAGCACAGTCACAAAAGGGGGCATCCCGATTGCCTCACCTACTCCTATCTGTGTGAAAATATATTTTACACCGGCAAATGCTGTTGTATACACAGATGGCAGAAACAGAAAATAAAGGATCTGAATCAAGGCACGAAGCCAAGTATGCAATTTTTTAATTTCTTTTGCTTTTAAATTATGTATGTTTAACTTCTTCACACTACTCTACCGCCTGTTCCAATGCCTGTTCTGCTGCATTTTTAATTCCTGTCGAACTGAACGTTGCGCCGCTGATCGTATCAACTTCTGCACTCTGCGCCTCTATGATCTTCGGAATGATATCTTCCGCCATTGCAAGATATGCACTGTCTTCCTTCTCGGCGGAAGTCACTTCTACCGCTTCAATCTTTCCATCTTTTACAGTAACTTCTACCGCAACCGTTCCGCCAAATCCATCCGCTTCTCCGGTATAGGTTCCATCCTTGTATCCTGCTCCATCTCCTGAATCACTCCCTGACTCAGAATCACTGCCGGCACCAGATGACTGTATCTCCAACTGTGCATTCAGTTTTGCGATTTCCTCATCCTTCGCACGGACATCCAACACTTCATTATATCCGAAAAGGACACCGACGATTGCCAGCAGACTAAACAGTCTTACGATAAACTCTTTCATCCTACTGCGCCTCCGTCTCTTCTGGTCTTAAAGCCATTTCCAGTGCCTTTTTGCATCCGTCAATAATCGCATTCGAAGAACAGGTTGCTCTGGATACCGTATCAATTTCTTCCGGCATTCCTTTGGTAATAATCTGGGAAACGACACCTTTTTTGCTTGAAGTTCCATTTGCCGCCTTCTTGATATAGCTGTCATTTGCTGCATCCCCATCTCCTGACACGTCAGTAATGGATACAATTTTGTCATTTCGTATTGTCACCTTCATAGAAAGCTGATACTCTGTAAAATCTTCATCCTCATCCGGCTTACATGGTACACTCACCTCATAAATTCCATCGATGTATTTTGTCTTCACTTCTTCCTCTTGATCTGACTTCTTTTTCTCAAGCTGTGCAACTGCAAGGTTCAGATTTTCCACAGCTTTATCAACCGTCTGCTGTTCCACTGTTTCATTTGCAGCTGTTTCCAACAGCTCTTTTGCATCATTCAGTCGGAGACTCAGAACCGCCCAGCTACTCTGCGTATACTCCTCCATCACAAGTGCTTCTGCTGACTTGACTGCATTTTCCAGTTCCGTTGTATCTGCTTTCTCTTCAATGGATTCTCCATTCGTTACTTTCTCCGCCTGTTTCAAAGCATTCTTTATTGCTCCGAGAAGTCCCTTAGAACTGTAAGTTGCACCAGATACAGTATCTACATCTGTATTCTGATTTTTAAGCACATTTTTCACTACATCCATTGCGCGGTTGAAAAATGCTTCATCATCTGATGTCTCTGTGACTAAAATTGCTTTGATTGTATGCTCCTGGATCACCACAGCTACCGATACATTTCCACTGTATCCTTCCGCTGTTCCATAATAGATTCCTTCTTTGTATGGAACTGTTCCGGTTGTGGATGTACTCTGATCCTGACTGGAAGAACTGTTCGAGCTATTCGTTTCAGATGAATCCGAAGTCGCTCCATTTCCACTCACTGCCGCCTGACTTAATGCATCTCTTACTGCCTGGATGATTCCAACCGAACTGTACGTTGCTCCAGACACGGTATCTACATTGGTGCTCTGACTACTGATGATCGCATTGATCAGTGCAGAGGCTTTGGAAATGTATTCGCTTCCATCTTGATTCTCCATAATCTGGATGTCTGTGATCTTTCCGCCACTGATCTCAACCTTTACTTTCAGTGTTCCACCAAATCCAGTCCCTGTTCCGTAATAAGTTCCGTCCTTATATGCTGCCGGGTCTTCCACTGTTGCGACAGAAGTAGAACTTCCTGCTGCCGCGCCGCCACCAGACTGTGACTGTCCTGTTGTTCCGCTGTCTTTTTCTCCTGTCAGTGCATTCTTCACCGCACTGATGATTCCCCGTGAACTATAGGTTGCCCCTGAAACAGTATCGACTTCCAATGTCTGTCCTTCGATGATCTTATCGATCACCGCCTGTGCACGTTTGAAAAATGCTGCATCGTCAGATGAACTCAGAATATCGATTGCAACGATCTGTTTGTCTTTGATTTGAACTGCAACCGTGATCTCTCCTGCATAACCTGTTCCAGTTCCCTTATAAACACCATCCGTCAGATCAAAAGAACCTTTTACCGCCTGCTCCTGCTCTTCTGACTTTGTAGTCTCTTCTTTTACAGAATTCGTTTGCTCCTGCGCTGCATAAACCGGTGGCTGATATCCACTCAGGGTGCCTGCTACACAGGATGCCACAACTGCTACCGAAAGTACCGGTGCAAATGGTTTCAGCTTCTTTCCTGTTTCTTTAAAATCCATTTTTCCTCCAAAATCTACTCTGTCTTACACTTTTCTATCGAATGATCTCAACTGTTCTCTCCGTTGAAAAATCATTTTCCAGCCCTTCTGTTACATATAGCGTCCCATCATCACTCATAAGGATTGCATCAAAATCATCCTTATGTTCTCTCCAGAAATCTGCCGCTTTCTCTTCTCCCATAATAAAAAGTGAAGTAGAAAGTCCATCTGCCAGTGTTCCGTCCGTACTTACAATTGTTACAGATACAAGTCCGCTTTCTGCCGGGTATCCGGTCTTTGGGTCAATGATGTGATGATACGTCACACCATCCTGTTCAAAATACCGTTCGTATCCCCCCGAAGTGATAACAGCCTTATCCTGAACACTCAGAATTCCCAGATAATCTTCTGTGTCATCCGGACTCTGCACTGCAATCTTCCATTTCGTTCCATCCGTCTTTGTTCCGAGTGCTTGCACATTTCCGCCAAGATTCACTAACCCACTTGTGATTCCATTGTCTTTGTAAATGTCCATAATTCTGGATGAGGTATATCCTTTTGCAATTCCTCCGAGATCGATTTTCATTCCTTCTACGCCGAAAGATATCTTTCTCGTTTCTTTGTCACAAGAAATGTTTCCCGCATCAGTGAGTGGAAGAAGTTGATCCAATGTCTCCTGTGACGGAACCTGGAAGTTCTGTGTTGGGAATCCCCATGCTTCCATCACCGGATAAATCGCAATATCAAACGCGCCATCTGTCTCCTGATAAAGTTCCAATGCACGTTCCGTCAGATAACCTGCATCTTCGGAAAGCTCTGCACTTCCATCTGCGTTCAGTTTTGCGATCTCGCTGTCTTCATCTCCTGTCGATAAAAGTGCGTCCAGACGCTCAATCTCTGCCTGTGCTGCATCAACGGCTGCTTCTGCATTTTCTCCATACGCAGTCACTGTCATATAGGTATCCATTGCAAAAATATCTCTGGATGCTTCTTGAATATCATCCGACTGGTTCTGTGCACTTTCTGACGATATTTCGGATTTATCTGCTGTCTTCTGTCCGCATCCGACCAACAGGGCCGATGCACAAAGACAGACTGCAAGTAAACATTTTATATTTTTTAATTTCATGTAATCGCTCCTGGTTATGCTTTTCTAACTCGTGTTAGTCCAACTAACTCCGTAAGTATACAGGATGTCTATTATCCAGTCAATTGGATTTTTATTATTTGAGAACTTTTCTCATTTATCTGTTTTAAACTTATATATTTTTCTCATGAACAAAGAATGTGCCTCG